>Ga0207641_10001236_pt1 | contig 25571 bp, 21 predicted proteins | sample KBSSwiS62_FD_184306 | JGI IMG/M metagenome (GOLD analysis project Ga0207641, IMG submission 184306) | Switchgrass rhizosphere microbial communities from Kellogg Biological Station, Michigan, USA - KBS Switchgrass S6-2 (SPAdes) (version 2) | ecosystem: Host-associated > Plants > Roots >... | reverse complement strand
GAGAACAGCGCGGCGATTGTCCATCGCGGTGGTATAGACGCTGCCGCCCTCGGCCGGACAATGCCCGCGCGGCGGCCATTCGACACCGGAGGCATAGAGGCCGCCGCCTTCGACCGAGCCGGCGAACACAACCTGTTTCGGCTTGTATCCGACACGCTCCGGGAATGTCACGCCGATCGAAATCAGCCATTCGAGAGTGGGGGTCGCCTCCTCGCAGAATCTGCGGATCAGCGCCGCCGGCTGCCGCCAGGCGTTGAGCGTCATATAGTAGTCGTAATAGTCATCAATCGAATCGGTGAAGCCGAGCTTGCGCTGCAGCGACGTGTCGGCGGCATTGAAGACACCGTCCGACAAGGCTGTAGAACCGCCCAGCCGGTCTTCCGCCTCCAATATGATGACCTTGCAGCCGGCCTCCGCGGCCCAGACGGCTCCTGCCAGGCCCGCCCCGCCGGAGCCAATGACAATCAGGTCATAGTCGACATCGCCGCTCATTCGCCGCATCCCTCATGAATCTTCGCGGCCGAGCACCACGTATCGTCCGGCCTGCGGTAGAATATTGCCTTCGAACGTCATGTCAAAGCGGCATCATCGTGTCTGGACCGCGCTCATCGTCAAGGGCTTTGGCGCTTTTGTGAAAGCAGGTGTCACGTCTCCGGCTGTTGCTACGATGTTCGTCGCTGGCCCCAAGCGTTTGGTCCCGGTCGATGATGTCGGTGCAGTCCAGCCTCGTCATCTATCCGATCTATGCTTACGGTTCGGAGGCAGAAGCGCAGATATCTGCGCCAGCTGTTGGGCGGCGAGGCGATCTGCGGGGCTTCGGCCTGACCGAGCCGGACGCCGGCTCTGATCGCGGCGGCGTGCGCACGCGCGCGGTCAAGACCGCGGGCGGTTAAGCGTGAAAAACGTGTTGTCGGTGCACCATTTGGCCTTACCAATTTTGGCGTCTGACGCGGCTGTACGCAGACCGCGAACATCAGAGCAGCGCCGGCGGGCCTGTCAGGTTAACCTGAAACGGCCGGCGTAATCGCGCAGACGCACAGCTTACGCTGCGATCGCCGCTTCCTTCCAGGCATTGTGTGCCGCACCACGGAAGATCCGCAGCGCCTCCGAGATAGGAGGTGCGGCTTTCGATTCCCGCCCTGACAGCCTCGGGCCAATCGTTTTTTCGCGAAAGTGGATAGCTCGGTCGGGTGAACGATCGACGGGGCTCAGGCCTCCGGATCAGCCGGGCGAACGTCCGACTACGAGGTGCAAGCTGCCAGGCAGGAAGGTCCCCGCACGATCGGCATCCTACCTATGACGGGCCGATTGGACGCCCGGCCAGTGGAAGAGGATGTGGGGAAGCGATCTTCACTGGTAGCGGCCGTATCAGCTCTCCTGTCCGCCGACGAAAACTGGCCCATCGTAGCTGCCCCGCCGATCCGGCGGGGTCGCGCGAGTCACAGCGAACCACGGAGTGACGTCGGGATCCTCGTATCCCCGCGGGCCCCAGGACCGTGTCGCGGCGGGGCCGACGAGAACTGCTTCACGCTCACGGAACAGCCAGCGGTCGCCGCTTTGAACGATGACGTCGTGATAGCGGCCGGCCGCGACCAGCACCCCCGCGTCATCACCCGAGGCGACGAAGATGAAATTGGAAGAGACCTCGGCCTGGTCGCCGCGCAACTGGATGATGCTGTCGGTAGTGAGATGCAGCCCGCGACGTTCGGGCGGCTGGTCGCTCATGATGAACGCGCGCAGCTCAACGTGGCCGACATAGGACTGACCGAACATGTGAAACGCGCCGTCCTCGGTAAACAGACCGACCCAGCGGTCGTAATCACCCAGGTCGGTAAAGTGGCAATATTCAGCGATCGTCCGTCGGATCTGCTCTTCGGCACTCGGCGCCATAGGGCCCTGCGACATCGAGGTTCTCCATCCCCGCCTTTCCCGGCCACAGCGGCTCGGGCGGCGCTTCACGATAAGCACTCAGGCCGCAGCGTCACCCGGCTTGGGTGGGTTGGCTTCCTGCGCCCAGGCGGCCTGGCGCGCCTGCACCGTCTTCAGGACCTTGGCCTGCGTCACAGGCCAATTGCCCATTACTTTGATGTCGAAAGAATTGGAAGGCCGGATTTCCAGTAACTCGACCCCTTCTTCGCCGGGTACGTAAGTGTACGGGACGTCGGCGCCAACGAAGAAGCCGTCTCCGGCGCGCAACTCTTCATGGCCTATCCGTATCGAGCCGCCCGTGATATAATAGACGCAGTCGACATTATGGGTATGGCGAGGCAGCGGATAGCCGCTTTTGAACCACACCCGGATCAGGCTCAACCCGGGCATGTCGAACAACACCTTGAGGTCGTGTCCGAAATCCAGCGGACCCTGCGCCGCCATTCTCGCCATGGCCTCGGTCTCGTCCTCCAATTGCTCGGACGTCATCAGATCACAATCGCGGCCGTCGCTGCCACGGAAGATGCGGAAGCGCTCGCCGCGCCGCGGACCTTCACTCAATGCGTATCTCCTGCGATGATAGTCCAGCAGCAATGCGAGGGGCGTCACCGCTGAAGGTTGCGAAAATCATTGAATACCCATGTTTTCGAAGATGCCATAGATGTCAGGCGCCTTTCTGGCAGTGGCAATGTTGGTCTTGCCGGCGCCGCGCCGCCCGCGGGACACCGTCGAAGGGATGGCCGGAGCTGGCCCCACTGGGCATGAGCAAGCCCGGCAACCCGTTCCGCTACTTCTATTCATCGCCCGAGGTGATCCGCCTCGTGGTGTATCCACGGCGAAGTCACTACGGGATTGGCCGACGCAGGCACAACGGCTGTCCGATGTGGGCATCAGCTTACCCGAACCGTCCTATGCCGATCCTTTGCGGATCGGTTGCCCGAAGGCAAATCTCAGCTAAGTCATTGAAAAAATGGTGCTGCCGGTGAGGATTGAACTCACGACCTCAGCCTTACCAAGGATGCGCTCTACCACTGAGCTACGGCAGCATCGCCAGCGAGTCGCGGGCGGCCGGGGCCTGGGGCCCGGCGGTGTCGGGGCCTATGGACAAAGCGGCGGCGCACGTCAAGGCGGCTTGCGGCTCGGTTGGGCGTGGGGCTATTCGGCGGGAATGAAGAATATCTCGTCCAAAGCCGAGGAGGCCCGAGCGGATCGACTCGGCAAGGCGCTGCGCGCCAATCTCCGCCGCAGGAAGGCGCAGGCGCGGGCGATGGAGGCGGCCGATCCGCCGCTCGCCCCGCCAGAGGATCAGTGAGGCGCGCGGCGGGAGTGGGATCAGCCTATGGGTCGCTTCACGGGCAGCAGGGCGCCGCGAAAGACCACAGACGCGGGTTAGCGGCCTGAGCCGGCTCCATCGGCAGCGCCGCCCTCGACACTATGAGCCAAGCGCGAGCGGCGCCGTCGCGCGATCCAGCCAGGCGGCCGCCTCGCCCTCCAGCTGCGGCGCGACGATAGCGCGAACCTGCGCATGATAGGCGTCGATCCACGCCATCTCACCGGCGTCGAGCATCGTCGGATCGATCAAAGCGCGGTCGTAAGGCGCGAAGGTCAACGTCTCGAAGCCGTATATTTCCCTTTCGGCTCCCTCGATCTCGACGGGGACGGTCAGGATCAGATTCTCGATGCGGATGCCATATTCGCCGGCCTTGTAATAACCGGGCTCGTTCGAAAGGATCATGCCGGGCTGGAGCGGTTCGTCATTCCCAGCGGCGGTCGCGATCCTTTGCGGCCCTTCATGGACAGAGAGATAGGCGCCGACGCCATGGCCGGTGCCATGGGCATAATCGAGGCCGATTGCCCAGAGATGCTGCCGCGCGAGGATGTCGAGCTGCCCCCCGCGCGTCCCCTTCGGGAAGACCGCGCGGGCGATCGCGACATGACCCTTGAGGACGCGCGTATAGCGGTCGCGCATCTCCTGCGTCGGCGTGCCGATCGCGACGGTGCGGGTCACATCGGTGGTGCCGTCCTGATATTGGCCGCCCGAATCGACGAGATATAATGAGCCGGGTTCGAGACGGCGGTTGGTCGCCTCGCTCGCCCGGTAGTGCACGACCGCGCCGTTCGGGCCCGCGCCCGAGATGGTGTCGAAGCTCAGGTCGCGCAGCAAGCCGCTCTCGGCGCGGAACGCCTGAAGCCGGTCCGACGCGGTGAGTTCGTCGATCCGGCCGTCCTGCGCCTCGACCGAAAGCCAGTGCAGGAAGCGGCTGAGCGCGGCGCCGTCGCGCCTCTGCGCCGCGCGGTGCCCGGCCAACTCGACCGCGTTCTTGACCGCCTTGGGCAGCACGACCGGATCCCGCTCCTCGATCAGCGTCGCGCCGCCGGCTTCGAGCGCCTCGAAGATCGCCGCGACCGCGCGCTCGGGATCGACCGCGACCGTCCTCCCCTGCATCGCGCGTAGCGCAGGCTCGAACGCGCTGCGGTCGTGCAGGCGGACGCCGTCGCCAAGATGCTGGCGGACGCTCTCGTCAATCTTGTCGGGCGCAACATATAGGTCGGCGGTGCCGTCCGCATGCGCCAGGGCATAGGCCAGCGCCACCGGCGTGCGATCGACATCCTGGCCGCGGATGTTGAACGTCCAGGCGATCGAATCGAGCGCCGACAGCACCGTGGAATCCGCCTTTTTCGAGCGCAGCCACTCGGCGATCTCGGCGCGCTTGATGACGGAGGTCTTGCCGGTCAGCTCGTCGGGCTGGACGACGAGCCGCGCGGCCGACGGCGCGGGCCGGTCGGCCCACACCGCGTCGACCGGATTGGTATCGACCGCGACCAGCTCGGCGCCCCTGGCGCCCAGCGCCTTCCGCGCCGACTTTACCCAGCCCCTCGTGTGCAGCCAGGGATCATAACCGACCCGCGCGCCATCGGGCGCGTGCCTCTCGAGCCACTCCGCCGTGCTCGTTTGCGGAACCGATTGATAGCTCCAATGCGTCTCGTCGACCTGTTCGCGGACCTGCAGCGTATAGCGCCCGTCGACGAAGATCGCCGCCTCCGCCGGCAGCACCACCGCCGATCCCGCCGAGCCGTGGAAGCCGGTCAGCCAGGCCAGCCGCTGGGCATAGGCGCCGACATATTCACTCATATGCTCATCGGTCAGCGGCACGACGAAGCCGTCGAGCCTGCGGCGGGCCAACTCCTCGCGCAGCGCGGCAAGGCGGTCTTGATAGGTGGACATGGGTCAGACCTCGCTACGATATCCACCAGAATAAGCATTCGGCCGCTGCGCAGCAACGGCGGCACGCTTCAAATGGGTCGGCCCCTATCGTCTTCGTCGGGATTTACCACAATCCCCTGCCGCCGCCTGCGCCGGTTTCGAACGGCTTCGAATATCACTTCGCCGAGGATCAGCAGCGACAAGGCTATGGCATATCCAGGAATGGACGCACCGCGCTGCGGCACGAACAGATAGACTCCTATGAGAGCCAATGAGATGATCGACGCCACAATCGCTCGACCTTTGCGACTCATCGGCACTTCCTGTGCTCATGAGCGAGTTCATCCAGCGCCTGCATTCCGGCCAGACCGGCACGAACTGCAGAAGACCCGACCACTACGGGAGGAAACGCCACCGCCCCGGCGCTGGCCGCAGCGATGGCTCCCAACTGCGTGCCGACCCCGACCAGGTCTATTCCGTTTTTGGGATCAGCGATATCGTGGCTATAGTCCGGATTGAGCCTCGGCGGCTGCTCCAGAGAGGTGCCCCGTCTGCGGACATAGCGGTTACGGCCGGGGTCCGCCGTGACGAAACCCTTCGGTATCGTATAGACCTTGCCCTCGCCGGTGCCGCTCATCTCGTCCTCCGGATTTGCTCACCTTCTCCCTACACTCTGGCTTGGAACAAATAAAGAACAAAGGATAGTGGGCCCTTACCCGGCGTCGATCGCCTTGCGATGCGTCCGCGCCATCTCGACATAGCTGTCGATCCCGCCCTGATTATTCGCGAGATCGCCGGCGCTCAGATCGCGCATGAACCGCGCGGGCCGGCCGCTCCAGAGCTGGCCGCCTGGAATGCGCTTGCCCGGCGTCAGCATCGCGCCCGCCGCAAGCATGCCCCTCGGCTCGATCACGCAGCCGTCCATCACCGCCGCAGCGAAACCGACGAAGGAATGGTCTTCGAGCGTGCAGCCATGGATCATCGCCTGATGGCCAATCAGCACCTCGTCGCCGATCGTCGTGTCATAGGCGCCGCCAGTGACGTGGATGACGGTGCCGTCCTGGATATTGGTGCGCGCACCGATCCGGATCGCGCCGACGTCGCCACGGATCACGACATTGTACCAGATGCTGGCTTCCGGCCCGATGTGGACGTTGCCGATGATCCGCGCACCGGGCGCGATGAAGGCGGTCGGATGGATGACGGGGCTGATCCCCTCATGCGCGAGGATAGTGATGTCGCCGCGCATCGTCATGCTCCCAGCAGTCGCGCCGCATGCAGCGCATGATAGGTCAGTACCGCGGACGCCCCCGCCCGCTTGAACGCCATCAGGGTTTCGAGCACCATCGCGTCGCGATCGGCCGCGCCGGCCGCCACCGCATGCTCGATCATCGCATATTCGCCCGATACCTGATAGGCGAAGACCGGCACCTCGAACCGATCCTTCACCCGGCGGATGATGTCGAGATAGGGCAGCCCCGGCTTGACCATCACGCTGTCGGCGCCTTCGGCGAGATCGAGCGCAACCTCGCGCAGCGCCTCCTCGCCATTCGCCGGATCCATCTGATAGCCCTTCTTGTCGCCTTTCAGCAGGCCCCGCGTGTCGACGGCGTCGCGGAACGGTCCGTAGAAGGCCGACGCATATTTGGCGGCGTAGGACATGATCTGCACGTCGACATGCCCGTCCGCCTCGAGCGCGGTGCGGATCGCTCCGATACGTCCGTCCATCATGTCCGACGGCGCGATGATGTCGCTTCCGGCCTCGGCCTGGACGAGCGCCTGGCCGACCAGCAGATCCTTCGTGGCATCGTTGAGCACATGGCCGGCGGCATCGACCACGCCGTCATGGCCATGGCTGGTATAGGGGTCCAGCGCGACATCGGTGAGAAGGCCGATCTCGGGGACCGCATCCTTGATGGCGCGGATCGCGCGGCACATCAGATTGTCGGGATTGAGCGCCTCGGCGCCGTCGTCGCTCCGCAGAGCCCGCGGCGTATTGGGAAAAAGCGCCAGGCACGGAATGCCCGCCACCCTCGCCTCGCGCGCGCGGACGGCCAGCTGTGCGAGCGGCCAGCGCGACACGCCCGGCAGCGAGCCGATCGGCTCGACCTCGGCGCCATTGGCGATGAACAGCGGCCAGATTAGATCGGCGGACGTCAGCACATTCTCGGCATACATCGCCCGGCTCCAGCCATGGCGGCGGGTACGGCGCAGCCGAAGCGCGGGATAGGCGGCGTGAGTCATGCGAGGCGGTTTAGAGGTCGCGCCACCAACTGAAAACCGGTTTTCCATCGTGAATCGTGCAAGCCGGGCAAGGCGGGCCGACCGGCGCCGACGCAACATGCCCGGTCAATGATATGCACCCGAAACATTTGCTCGCGCGTTGCCGCCCGAATGACCGCCACCACACCGCGCGAAGCGATCCTGATCGTCAACGGCCTGTCCCGCCGGGGACGGGACCAATTCGACGCCGCGCGCGAATTGCTCGGCAAGGCTGGCATCGATCTGGTCGATGCGATCGCCGTCGAGAAACCCGGCACCCTGATCGAGATCGTTGCGCGCGCGGTGGAGCGGCGGCCGGAGATGCTGATCGTCGGTGGCGGCGACGGCAGCCTCTCATGCGCGGTCGATGCGCTGGTCGACACCGACATCGTCTTCGCGATCCTGCCGCTCGGGACCGCCAACAGCTTCGCGCGATCGCTCGAGATCCCGCTCGATCTGCCCGGCGCCGTCGATGTCGTCGCCAAGGGCGAGGCGCGCCGCATCGACCTCGGCATGATCGACGATGACTATTATTGCAATTGCGCGGCGATCGGTCTGTCGACCAAGATCGGCGAGCATATCCCGCCCATGCTCAAGAAGACGCTCGGCAGGGTCGGCTATCTGCTCTGGGCAAGCTGGCAATCGCTCAAATTCCAGGGCTTCAGGCTGATCGTCACACATGATGGCGTGCGCGAGGAGATCGACGCGCTCGAAGTGCGCATCGCCAATGGCTCCTATCATGGCGGCGTCGAACTGATCGACGAGGCCGATCCCGAGAGCGGCGAGATCGTCGTTCAGGCGGTGATCGGCACCTCACCGGCGGCACTCGGCTGGAGCTGGCTCGCCAGCTGGCTGCGGCTGCGCGCCCGCAAGGACACCACCGTCGAATATCGCGGCCGGGCGATCCACATCGAGACGCGACCGCCGCTCAAGGTGTCGATCGACGGCGAGGTGCTGGCACGGACCCCCTTCACCGCGCGCGTGGCGCGGAAGGCGGTCAGCGTGATGGCGCCGAATCGGGGATAGCCGCTGCCATCGCCCACTTCGGCGTGGCCCGGCCTTCTTCCCGCCTCGATCCGGCGTCAACCGAGCCGGGCGAGCGCGGCAGACAGCTGCTCGGCCTCCAGGCGTTTCTCGGCATGGTCGGCGCGGGCCTTTTCCACCGCCTCTGGCTTCGCCTTCTCGACGAAGGCGGGATTGGCGAGCCGGGCGGCAAGGCTGTCCCGCTCCTTCTCGGCGGCCGCAATTCCCTTGGCGAGGCGCGCGCGTTCGGCGTCGAGATCGATCACGCCGTCTAGCGGCAATATATAGGTGGCCTCGTCGACGACCACCTGGGCCGCGCCGCCCGAAGGACCATCACCCTCGGCAAGATCGATCCGGGCCAGTCGCGCGATGGCGATGCTGTGCGCAGCGAGCCGCGTCCTGGTCTCCCCGCCGGCGCCGCGCGCATAAGCGGCGAGCCGCGCGCCCGGCGGGACGTTCAACCCGGTGCGCGCTGCGCGGACCTCGCCGACCAGCCGGATCAGCCAGTCGATCTCGGCCTGGGCCGCCGGATCGATCGCGCGCGCATCGGCCATCGGCCATTTCGCGATGATCAGGTCATATGGTCGGTCGCCGAGCGCATGCCACAGTTCCTCGGTGATGAACGGCATGAACGGATGGAGCATGACGAGGATCTGGTCGAGCGCCCAGCCCGCCACCGCGCGCGTCTCGGCCGCCTGCCCGGCATCCGCGCCATCCGCCAGAAGCGGCTTGGTCAGTTCGATATACCAGTCGCAGAAGCTCGCCCATACGAAGTGGTAGATCGTATTCGCCGCCTCGTCGTAGCGCAGGTCGGCGATGGCGAGATCGAGCGCCTGCACCGTCTTCACCGTTTCGGCGATGATCCAGCGATTGACCGCCAGTTCGGCCTTAGGCGGCTCGATCGAGGTCGATGCGCCGATGCCGTTCGACTGCGCGAAGCGCGCCGCATTCCACAGCTTGGTCGCGAAGTTGCGATAGCCCTCGACCCGTTTCTCATCGAGCTTGATGTCGCGGCCCTGGCTTTCCATCGCGGTCAGCGTGAAGCGCAACGCGTCGGCGCCATATTTGTCGATCAGGCCGAGTGGATCCACGGTGTTGCCCTTCGACTTCGACATCTTCGAGCCGTCGGCGGCGCGGACGAGGCCGTGCAGATAGAGCGTCCTGAAAGGCACCTCGCCCATGAAGTGCAGCCCCTGCATGATCATCCGCGCATCCCAGAAGAACAGGATGTCGAAGCCCGAGATCAGCACGTCGTTCGGGTAATGGCGCGACAATAGGCCCCTCCCCTTCAGGGGAGGGGTTGGGGTGGGGGCTCCGATCTGGGCGTGGCGCTCGTGAAGAGCCCCCACCCCCTGCCCCTCCCCTGAAGGGGAGGGGTTGAAGGATGGATTGCCCATTACTTCATCAGGCCAGCCGAGCGTGCCGAACGGCCACAGCGCCGAGGAGAACCAGGTGTCGAGCACATCGGGATCGCGGCGCAGCGCCTTGCCCGCGCCCGCGAGCGCCCGGGCAGCTTCCTCGTCCTCCGCGACGAAGACATTCCCGTCCTCGTCGTACCAGGCCGGGATCTGGTGCCCCCACCACAACTGGCGCGAGACGCACCAGGGCTGGATGTTCTCGAGCCAGTTATAATAGGTCTTGGTCCAGCTTTCGGGCACCACCCTGATCGCGCCCGAGCGCACCGCCTCGATCGCGGGCTTGGCCAGCGTTTCGGCGTCGACATACCATTGGTCGGTCAACCAGGGCTCGATCACCACACCCGAACGATCGCCATAGGGCGTCTGGATGACTCGGTCCTCGATCTTCTCCAGCAGCCCCGCCGCCTCGATCGCCTCGACCACCTTGCTGCGCGCCGCGAACCGGTCGAGCTCCAGATAGTCGGCTGGGATCAGCCCATCGGCGGTCTGAATAACCCTCGCTTCCTCATCGAGCATGTTGAGCATCTCGGCGGGCTTGAACCCGGCGCGCTTTCCGACCTCGAAATCGTTGAAGTCGTGCCCAGGCGTGATCTTCACCGCGCCCGAGCCCAGCTCGGGGTCGGCATGTTCGTCGGCGACGATCGGGATCAGCCGGCCGGTGATCGGCAGTTTCACCTGCTTGCCGATCAGGGACTTGTAGCGATCGTCCTCCGGATTCACCGCCACCGCCATGTCGGCGAGCATCGTCTCGGGCCGCGTCGTCGCGACCGAGATCGCGCCGCTGCCGTCGGCGAGCGGATAGGAGAAATGCCAGAATTTGCCCTGGACCTCCCGCGTCTCGACCTCGAGATCGGAGATCGCGGTCTTCAGGCCGGGATCCCAGTTCACCAGCCTTTTGTCGCGATAGAGCAGCTTCTGGTTGTAGAGATCGACGAACACCTTGAGGACGGCCTTCGAGAAGCCCTCATCCATCGTGAACCGCTCATTGGCCCAGTCGCACGACGCGCCCAGGCGCCGGAGCTGGCGGGTGATCGTGCCGCCGCTCTCCTCCTTCCATTCCCAGACCTTCGCGACGAAGTCCTCGCGGCTGAAGTCGGTGCGCTTCCGGCCGGCAGCATCGAGCTGCCGCTCGACCACCATCTGGGTGGCGATGCCGGCATGATCGGTGCCGACCACCCACAGCGCATCCTTGCCCTTCAGCCGGGCATGGCGGATCAGCACATCCTGAAGCGTATCGTCGAGCGCGTGCCCGATGTGGAGACTGCCGGTGACGTTCGGCGGCGGGATGACGATGGTATAGGGCTCGGCATCGGGCCGCTCGGGCCGGAACAGCCCCTGCTCTTCCCAATAGTCATACCAGCGCGCCTCGATCGCGGCGGGGTCGAAAGTCTTGTCGATCGTCATGATGGCCGGGCTTTAGCGGGGAGCGACGCCAATGCGCCACCCTATTTGTAAGGGATCCGGCGATATCACCCACAACGCTCATCCTGATGAGCGGCTTGATTATCGCTTCGTATATCTATCCATCCAGCCGAGCACTTCGTCATACCATTGGATGCTGTTCCTGGGCTTGAGGATCCAATGGTTCTCATCGGGGTAGACCACGAGCCGCGAGGCCACGCCGCGGCGCTGCGCGGCCGTGAAGGCGGCGATCCCCTGCGTATAGGGAATGCGGAAGTCCTTCTCGCCGTGGATGAAGAGCATCGGCGTTCGCCACGCGGTCACATGGTTGACCGGGTTCCACCGCTCATAATCAGCGGCGGCCTCATAATAAGGACCGCCATGCTCCCATTCATCGAACCAGAGTTCTTCGGTTTCATAGGCCATCGCCCGCGCATCGAAGACCCCGGCATGGCTGACCAGGCATTTGAAGCCGTCATTCCACTGGCCGGCGATCCAGTTGACCATATAGCCGCCATAGGAGCCGCCGGCCGCACAGGCGTGGCTGCCGTCGAGCCAGCCGAAGCGCGCGGTCGCCGCGGCCAGGCCGAGCCTCAGGTCCTCGAGCGGCGCCCCGCCCCAGTCTCTGTTGATCGCGTCCGTGAAGGCCTGCCCATAGCCGACCGATCCGTGGAAATCGACCATCACGACGCCATAGCCGGCGCCGGCGAACACCGCCGGGTTCCACCGGTAGGACCAGCTATTGCCGAAGCTCGACTGGGGCCCACCATGGATCAGGAAGGCGACCGGTACGCTGGCGCGTTGTGCCAGGCCCGCCGGCTTCACGACATAGGCCCAGACAGTGTCGCCGCGTGCGCCCTTGAAGCTGAAATGTTCATAATCAGGCATGTCGACGCCAGCGAGCTTGTCGGCGTTGACCGCGGTAAGTCGCTTTGCCCCGCCCTTGCCGCATCGATAGAAATCGGTCGGCGCATTGAGCGTGTTGAGCGCCACGATGCAGCTCTCGGGCGTTGCCAGAACGGCCGCCACGGTACCGGCGCCACTGATCCGCGTCGGCTTGCCGGTGGCGATGTCGACCGCGAAGGCCGGTTCTTCGCCGACATCGGGCGCGGTGACATAGAGGCTCCGGCCGTCGCGGCTCCAGATGAGGCTGGTGACCGACCGGTCCCAGCCCTCCGTCAGCGAACGGACCTGGCCGCTCCGCAGGTCACGAAGCTGGATTACCTGCCTGTCAGACTCATAGGTCGCGCGCTTCATCGCGACATAGGCCAGCCACCTGCCGTCGGGCGAGACCGTGGGCAGCGTATCCGTCGCGTCGTTCGCCTCCGTCAGATTGACCGGCGCGGCGGAGCCATCGGCGGGCGCCGCGAAGATGTCGAGGTTGGTCGACAGCGGCTCGGTCGTCCCGGCCTCGCGCAGCGCGAAATAGACGGTTCGGCCGTCCCGGCTCCAGGCGATCTCATTGCCCTCGCCGAACGGCCTGGAGGGCGTGTCGCCGACCAGGCCGCGGCCGATCGCGACGCCGTCTCCGCCCGGCCGGCCATCCACCAACGGCAGCACGAATATCTGCGAGCGCCGCCCGTCGGCCCAGCTATCCCAGTGGCGGACGAAATAACCGTCATAGGTTCGCGCACTGCCGCCGCGATCCGATACCCTCGCGCCCACGGCCAGCGACGTAGCCCCCACGGGACGGTCGGCCCAGACAAGCAGCCTGTCGCCGGTCGGCGCGATTTTGAACCCTTCGATCTCGTGCTCGGACAATTGCTCGGCGGCACCGCCGGCGGCGGCGATCCGCCACAATCGCTTCCTGCCATCCCTTTCCGACGTAAAGAAGATCCAGCGGCCATCGGGAGAGAAGGCGGGCGCCGCCTCGTTCGTCGCGGACTCGGCGGTGAGCCTTTCGGGCTTCGCACCGGTTTTGGACAGGTCGAGGCGCCAAAGACCGGTCCGGCCCTTGTTCGCAGCAAGATCGGTTTCGCGCTGCTCCCACACCAGCGAGCGGCCATCGGGAGACACATCGGCGGCGCCGATCCGCGACAGCGACACGACATCATGGATGGTCAGCGGCCGCGCCTGGGCCACGGAACCGACGCTAAGGAGCAGGCCGATCGAAAACATCGACAGTTTCAGCATGACACCAGCCTCCCAAAAGCCGCCGCGGGCCAAGGCTGTATCAGCCGCGCATTACACTGGATCAACGATTGTCCATGATCCGGCTGATCTCCGCCTGGACGATCCGCTCGACCATGTCCGGAAGATTGCGCTCGATCCATTCGGCGAGCATCGGCTCGAGCAATTCGCGGGCAAGCTGTTCGAGCGTCGCATCGCTGCCGATCGACCGTTGCACAGAGGCCGGCGAAGGCGCCCGCGGCATCAGGTCCGCCGGCACCGGCTGTACGGCGACGGGGCGGCGGTCGGGGGCCCGGCGCGCCTCGGCCTCGCGCAGTCGATCGACCGCGCGCTGCACCGGCGGCTGCGCGGGTGGTTGGGGCTCGGCAATGCGCGCGGCCGGCTGATGGGCGGGTCGCGTCGGCAAGGGCTCTGGAACACGCTCGGTCAGTTCGAGCACCGAATCTTCATGCGGGGCGGGAGGGTCCGGCCAGGGGGGCGGCGGTTCGACGGCTGCTGGCCGCTGCGACAATGATGGCTGCGGCCAATCGTGAGGCCGCGCCGTCATCGGGGGGGCTGATTGCGCCCGTGGGGCGGCGGTCGGCTCGTCCGCGATGATACGTTTGATGGAAGCGAGGATCTCCTCCATCGATGGCTCGGGACGCTGATCAACCATGGCGCCGGATATAGTCTATTTCGCGGGACTTGCCACCGGCGACTGCGGCGTCACCGCGGAAATGCCAGGCTGTCCTCGTGTCGACGTCGCGACGGGTCGCGGTGTCGGGTCGCTGTCCCAGTCCCAGATAATCGAATGGGTCCGCCGATAGCTTGCGATCGGATCGTAGAGCGGACCCGCGTCCAGACCGAGGTCCTTCGCCTGCGCATGCCCCATCGCTGCCAAAAGTTCGAAGCCCGCCACATAGGCCTCGCGCTTTGCCGAGACGAGGGTCGACCGCGCGTTGAGCAACTCCTGCTCGGCGTTGAGCACGTCGAGCACATTGCGATTGCCCACGCCTTGCTCGGCGCGGACGCCTTCCAGTGCCAGCTCATTTGCCGATACCGCCGCCTGCGAAGACTGGATCACACCCAGCGCGGCCTGATAGCGCGAGAAGGCCGTACGGACGCGTGCGATAACCGATCGCTCGGCCGCGGTCCGGCGTTCCAGCGCCTGGCTCCTGCGCGCCTGCGCCTGGCGGACGCGGGCCGCCGGCCCGCCGCCCTGATAAAGCGGTATGGAGGCTGTCACCGAAAGCGTCGCCGTCTTGTCGACCTGCTTCACGGCCGCCGCGCCACCGGCCAGCGTCCCGCGATAATCGGTATAATCGCCGGTGCCCGCCGCGCGCAGCCGCGGCAGGCGATAGGATTCGGCCACGCCGATATCATAGTCGGCGGCGCGTGCAGCCTGCGTGGCCGCAGCAAGATCCGGATTGGCGGAGATCGCAAAGTCCACTGCCTGCTCGGAGGTCGCCGGAAGAGGGGGGAGCGGCGGCGGCGGTTGCAAATTGTCGGGAAATTTGCCGATGACTTCGAGATAGGTCTGCCGGCTCGCATCGAGCGCCGCGTTCGCCTGCTGGAGATCACTGCGCGCGATCGACAAACGCGCCTCGGACTGGGCCACGTCGGTGCGGGTGAGATCGCCCACCTCGAAGCGATCCCTGCTCGCCTGCAGATCGGTGCCGAGCACCCTCACATTATTCGCGTTGAGATCGACGATCGCCGTGTCGCGGATCACATCCATATAGGCCGCGACAGCCTGGCCGAACACGTCGCTCTCGGTCGACTGGAGACCAGCTCTTCCCTGCTCGACCCGCGCCTTCGCGGCGCGTACCGAATTGCGGACGAAGCCACCTTCAAAGAGGGGCACGACCACCGTGGCGGATGCCCCGGCCGCCTCCTTGGGCGACGTGAATGCGTTGGCCGATCGTTTGACGAACCGGTTGTAGGAGGCATCGACGCTGAGTTCCGGAAGACCTTGCGCGCGCGCGATATTCACCTCTTCGTCGGTCGCGCGAAGCCCGGCACGCGCGCCGGTCAGCGTCGGATTCGATCGATAGACCTGTGCCAGCGCCTCGCGCAGCGTGTCGGCCGCTACCGGCTCGGATACCGCCGCCAGCGCCGTGGCGGCGAGCGCACAGCGGGTAAGGAAGCCCGGAATCTGCATGCGGTCAGAAGCTGAAGACGGGCGGACTGGCAAAACCGGGCAGATGCGCCGCGAAAGCATCGGCGAACGACTGAACGCCGAAGCCGGCACCCGCGCGTATACCGGAGACGAGGCGGGTAACCCCCTGATCGACCAGCGCGCCGACCAGCCTGCCCCCCTGTGCGAGCTGTTCGATGAGCGTTCGCGGAATCTCCTCGATCGCTCCGTCGATCAGGATAAGGTCATAGGGTGCGCACTCCTGGTGACCCGCGGCGAGCGGTCCTGTCACCCAGCGGAGGCCAGGCACCGCCTGCTTGCCGATCGCAAGCAGCGCGGCATCCTCTTCCAGTGCGACCACCTCCGCCCCGAGGCGATGCAGCAGCTCGGCGGCATAGCCTGTGCCCGCGCCGACCACGAGCACCTTCTCGCCTCGGACGACGTCCGCCTGGGTCAACAGCCGCCCAGTAACCATAGGCGGGCTCAGCTCACGGCCCTCGCACAATTCGAGCGGCAGATCGGCATAGGCAAGGCTCGCCTTGTCGGCGGGCACGAAGCGTTCGCGCGGCACCTCGGCCATCACCGCCACCACCCGGGGATCGTTGACGCCGGTCGTGCGAAGCTGGCTGGCCACCATGGCGCGCCGCATATGTTCGAAATTCTGTTGGGTCACCTGAATACCTGCTATCTCGGTGCATCATCTGCGCAATACAGAAAAATCCCGCGATCGAGGCTTTATCGCGTTGCCGCAGGCGCGCCAAGCGCGATCATCCGATCCTCGGCTGGGCCTTTCAGATGCCCGGCCTTTAGGGATGCCGGTTGACAATCCCCGCCACCCCCGCCATCTCCGCGCTCCGCTGGCCCGATGGCGGAGTGGTTACGCAGAGGACTGCAAATCCTTGCACGCCGGTTCGATTCCGGCTCGGGCCTCCATTTCTTTACGCTATCCAGCTGTGACAGAAACGTTTTTGGTGCAGCGATATATTCGCTCACACATCCATTCCCACTCTGAGATTTGGCAGAGGGTCTTCGGCCAAGGGCGGCGCGCCCTCCCATGCCCGCTAGCGCCAACAGCCAGGACCCACGTTGCTGAATGAAAAGCAACCTGTTAGGCTCCTCTGCGAGCGATCATTCCCGATCGAGCCCCGCTCGCCGGGTGCCTCGCGCCGGAATGCATTTCCCTCCCGCGAAGAATAACTGACCGGAGAGTAGATGCTGATGTCGGCAACAGAAGTCGTGATACTCGACCCACGAGCCGCGCCCCCGATCGCCATTGCACCATACCGTCTGAAGGCGGACATATCCCGGCGCGGGCTGCGCGTGGCCCTGTTTTCCAACGGGTTCTATGATGCCACCAATCTCATGAAGGCGGTCGAAGCGGCGCTCCGGCCCGCCCTCATTGAGCCGGTCTTTTCGCTCTATGCCCGCCTCAACGCCAGCCTGACCGCACCACCGGAGGTCATCGCCGAAGCGGCACGGAACAATGATGTCGCCGTCACTGCACTCGGCCATTGCGGCAGTTGCACATCAAGCGCGACCAGAGATGCGGTTGCCCTCGCCGGCGCCGGAATTCCGGTATGCGTGCTTATCAGCGAAAAATTTCACGAGATGTCGGGGTTCATCGCAAGGTCGGTGGGAATGCCCGATCTGCCCCGCGTGAAACTCCCCCATCCCGTTGCCGGAACCGGCGCTGCGCGCATTGCGGAAATTGCCGCGGGTGCGGCCCCGGTCATCATATCCATGTGGGAGGCAGCCCATGTCCCCGCCTGAGCTGCAGTCGGGACTGCTTCGGGCCTCCAGTGAGCAGGACCTGCGCGACAAGCTGTTCGAGCTCCGGGCGACCGATGGCCTGCCCGTTATCCTGCCGACGCTGGAGCGGGTCGAGGAGATGCTCGTCGCCGCCACCTTTGCCGGTTATGACAGTGACCTGCTGCTCGGCGAGGTCGGTCCCAATATGGGCGAGGCTACGGTCGAGAAGGTGGCAATCAACGCAGTCATGGCTGGATGCCGGCCGGAGCATCTGCCGGTCGTCATCGCCGCCGTCTCGGCGCTGTGCGATCGGAGGATGGACATTGGCGTCATCGGGGTGACGACGCACGCGGTGACCCCGCTGCTGATTGTCAATGGCCCGGCCGTGCGAGAGGCCGGCATCGGCTGCAGCTTCGGCGCGCTCGGATACGGCCAGCAGGCCAATCTCTGCATCGGCCGCGCCGTCCGCCTCTGCCTGATCAATCTCGGCGGGACCTGGCCGGGCCACTCCGCCATGGCCGTGCTGGGCCAGCCCGCTTCGCTGGCCTATTGCCTTGGAGAGGACGAGGCGGCGAGCCCCTTCCCTCCGCTCCACACCAGCCTCGGCTTTTCCGCAGCGCAAAGCGTGGTCACAGTGACCGCGCAATCGGCGCCTGTGTCCGTGATGGTGCCGCCCGGCGTCGACGAAGCGGACATGGGTGAACGGATCCTCGACGTTCTGGCGCTGGCCATCGCCAATCCGGCCAACAACGTGGCCGGCTTGGGGCTCGGAACAGTCGTGGTCGTGCTCAACCCCGATCATGCCAACGCGCTGCACCAGGCCGGATATGACCGTAAGAGGATTGCCGCCGAACTTGCCCAACGCGCGGTCAATGCCAGCGGGCTGATACGCCGCCTGCGCGGTGAACCCTTGGGAGACAATCCCGATGCGCCCTTTGCCGCGATCTCGGACCCCGATGCGGTGCTGATTCTCGTCGCCGGCGGACCGGGCGTCTATTCCACGGTGATGACACCGTGGGGCGGCGGGGAGCACCTGAACCCATTCGTCTCGCGGGAAATCATCTTCAGCGATTCATGCGAGATCGGATAAGCGCCTTCCCCCGAAGCTGACGCTGCGGCAATAGGCCAGCTTCCCGAGCTGACACCGTCAGGCAGTATTGCTCGCGGCCCGGATGCTCCTCACTGGATCGGCCCCTCATGGTCGCGCACAGCCATCTTTGATCGTGCGCATCCGGTGCAAGGGGATCGAAGGCCGGTATCGGGGCGCGGGCAAGGCCCCAGCCTGCCACGCCCGGAGCAATGCCTCGGAGAGAGTGGCCGATCGCCTGCCGGTGGGGGCCATGCGGACGATCGGCCGACTTTGCCGGGAATATGGAAAGCATGGCTCCCGTTGGGGGTGGGAGCATACCTTCCGCTGGTCCGGCGCACGGGACCATGATGGCCTGATTCCGTACCGCAGCTGCACACTGCTGCACCTAGGTGATCGAGCGGAGCCGCCTCCGGCAGTGTCTATCCGTCTCTGTTACCGTTACAACCTGTATCGGAAAGGCACGGCAGTTGGGCGGTGACAGCAAACCGAAAAGGCGATAAGGTGCTGTTCGCATGAGCGCTACCGACGACGTCGCGATCGATCGCGAAGCCGAGCCCATCCCACGCCCGGCCAGTCCCGAGGGACTCGACGCCAATGCCATGCTCGCCGAGATGGAGTCGGTTCTCGCCTCTTCCGAGTTCGCCCGAGCGCCGATCATGAAGCGGCTGTTGATCTTTCTGGTCAGTGAAACCGCGGCGGGCAGGGGCGATCAGCTCAAGGCCTATTCGGTGGCGGTCGACGGCTTGGGCCGAGCCCCGGACTATGATGCGCGCGCTGACAGTTATCCACGCGTGCAAGTCGGGCGGCTCAGGCGAATGCTCGACAGCCACTATGCCACGACGATTCCGGCGGCCGGCCATCGGCTTACGATTCCCAACGGCCGCTACCGCGTCGCGCTTCAGCCGCTACAAGACGAGGATCCGGTCGCGACCGGCGCCGCTCTGCCTGCCCCGCCTCCCGCGCGGCCGGTTGTTTTCGCCGCTCAGGTGGTGGCGCTACTGGTGCTGCTCGCCGTCGCATCGATCGCGCTGGTCAGGCTTCTGCCGGTCCATATCGCGAATCCGGCGGGGGTAAGCGAGCGTCCGATGATGGAGCTCGCGAGCGGCCGGCTCGGCGCGCGAAGCGAGCTCGCTCCTCTCTTGGAAGCCGTGCTGCTCAACGGGCTCGGCCGCAGTTCGACCTTTGACCTGCGGGTGGCCGGCGCGGCGGGATCCTCCTCATCGAGCCCGGCGCCCCGCTACCGGTTGAGCACTGACATCGTCGAAGGTGCACGTCCGCGCCTCTTTCTGCGCCTTGCGCATCTGTCACCCGACCGCCTGATCTGGTCCGGCGATGTCAGCCTGCCCGATCGGGAGCATCGGGACAGCGCGAGCCTCGACGCGGCGCTGGCGCCGGCGATCGCCACCATCAGCCGTGTCAATGGCGTGGTCGCCGCGCATGAGTTGCAGGAAAGCGGCGGCCAAAAGGCGGTTGGTTACAGTTGCATGCTGCTCTATCACCGCTATCGCAAAGATCGTATCCCCGCCGAAGAAGAGCATGTCCGCTCCTGCATCGAGCACAGTCTGCAGGCCTACCCCGGCGACGCCGCGCTCCAGGCCGCGGCGGCAATGCAGGCGGTGGAGCAGTCGATCAGTTCGCGGACAGACGCTCGGGAGCGGCCGGCCTTACTCCTGACCGCGCGACGCCACGGCTATATCGCGTCGTCCGTCGATCCGCAGGACGCATGGGCGATGGCGGCACGATCGCGAATCGCGGTCGTGCGCCGTGCTTGTCCGCAGGCGATCGGATTTGGGCTGAAGGCAACACAGCTTCAGCCTTATGATCCGGCGCTGCTCGCCGATATCGGTCTCAACCTGCTGGGCTGCGGCGACGCGCGCGCCGAAGCGATGATACGCCGCGCGATCGCGCTCGACGACGATCCTGCCGGCCGTTTCTATGTGCCGCTGCTGTTGCTTGCGATCGGCCGCGACGACCCGGCGCTGGCACGCGAGGCTCTCGCGCGCATGGTTCCGCCGCCGATCGGCCGCCAGGGCCGCTTCTATCTGGTCTCGGCAGCCGGCTATGCGATGCTTGGGAATCTGGCGAAAGCACGGTCGGCCTGGCGCCAGCTCGTGGTAGACAGCCCCGAGGTCGCAGCCGATCCCAAGGCCCTTCTCGACCGGATGGGCCTGACCGCCGAGCTTCGCGCGCGGGCGATCGCCCATCTCGCCGGCGCGCGGCTGATTTCCTCCTGACTATCATCACGGGGCAGCAAGAAGGTCTTCCGTCGCCGCGTCCGGCAAGATAGTCTCGGCGGATCGGGGCAACGCGCGAACGCAGCGACATCGGGACGGGGGGCGGGCTTATATCGGTTACACTGGTTCTGCCGCGCCGGCTGCGCGGCGCGCCCGACCTGGTAGCTGATCTCATCGTCGCTTTCGCGGCGGTCGGAATGGCTATCGTCGCCCGGGTCCTGACGAACATGTTCGCGCCGGATCTGGCGCCCTATATTTTCGCATTTCCGGCGGTGATATTCGCCGGGCTGATCGCCGGCGCACGCGCCGGGCTGATCGCGATCGGCTTCTGCCAGATGCTAATCTGGTACTTCGTCATCCCGCCACGGGAGGATTTCTCGATTGAATTGGCGGACGGGATTGTCCTGGCGGTCTCGACGCTATCACTGGCGCTGACTGTCTGGGCGGTTTCCTCCTTCCGCGCGACGTCGTTGCGGCTCCAGGAGGAAAAGGAAAAGCGCGTTCAACTGCTGTCGCTGGCGCTGCGCGAGGTCGATCATCGCACGAAGAATAATTTTCAGATCGCCGCGTCGCTGCTGCTCTCCCATGCCCGACGGCACGAGGATCCAAACGTCCGCCAGGAACTCCAGCTGGCAGCTGGGCGGCTTCAATCGCTTGCCTCGGTCAATGCCAGGCTCGCGCTGAGCAGTTCGAATATCTCGACAGTCCTGCTGCACGACCATCTGCACGAATTATGCGATCGCATCAGGGACGGGATGCTGCCGGCGGGCGTGTCGCTGCGCCTCGATGCCGAACCGGCCGAGGTTCCCGCGCAGCGCGCCGTCGCGATCGCGCTGATCGTGAACGAATGCCTTGCCAACGCGGCGAAGCACGCATTCCCGGACGGCGTCGGCGACCTCATGGTATCGCTTCGGCACGATGGAAATGTCATGGTCGTTGCGGTCGAGGATGACGGTGTCGGGAAGAACCCCGCCCAACGCAGCGGAACCGGCTCCAACCTGACCGGGCTTCTCGCCCGGTCGATCAACGGCACATTCACTGTCGATCATGCGCAACATCGCGACCGGGGTACGAGATGCGAACTTCGCGTTCCCGATCTTCCCGTCCCGCCGACGTCATGATGCCGCCGCTTCGCCAAAGGCGAGCCCGCGAGCCGGTTGTCACAAAAATGCAATACGTCCGACAGTAAAGAGTCACGTCACGAGGGCATGGAATGACCAGCTGGCCGCGAGGCCGGGTCCGACCCTTGCCCATTAGCTTCCGCGAAGTGAGACCATGTCAACGCCGATCATCGCCCTGATAGTGCTTGCGCTCGGCGCGATTTCCTTCCTCGTGGGCCGAACCCGGGCGAGCGCGCTCCAGCCCGCGATGGGCCAGCGCCTCCACTCGCGCCCCAATTATCACGGCGCCCATATGTTCCTGTGGGTCGTGATCCCGGCGATGATCTTTCTGGTGGCCTGGTCCTTCGTCGCGCCCCAATTCGTCAACCGGACCGTGCTCGAGGCCCCAGCGGCACGGCAATTGCCGCCGCCGGGTATAGACCGCGATGCGGTTCTCAGGGAAATTAGCGGCCTGGCCGACGGATCGGTCGAGGCTAGCTTCAATCCCGCGGCCGAACAGCTGGTGCCCGTCTACAAGACGGCAGTCCAACACTATGCGGTGATCGGCTGCATCATTGCGCTTCTGCTTGCGATCGCCGGCGCCGGCTTTGCCGTCACCCGGCTCAAATGGCAGTTTCGTGCGCGCAATCGCGTCGAGCAGGTCGTCATGGTCGGGCTGATCGGCGCATCATTGATCGCGATCTTCACGACCTTCGGCATCGTCGTGTCTTTGCTCTTCGAATCGCTCCTGTTCTTCAAAAAGGTATCGCCTTTCGAATTCCTGTTCGGGCTCGAATGGAGCCCGCAGACCGCTCTTCGCGCCGATCAGGTCGGCTCGTCCGGCGCCTTCGGTGCCGTTCCCCTGTTCTGGGGCACGATCTTCATCGGCGCGATCATCGCGATGATCGTCGCGGTCCCGCTCGGGCTGATGTGCGCCATCTATCTGACTCAATATGCGAAGCCGCGGCTGCGCGCCTGGATAAAGCCCGCGTTGGAGATGCTCGCCGGGGTGCCGACCGTCGTCTATGGCTATTTTGCCGCGCTCACCGTCGCGCCGGCCATCCGCAACTTCGCAGCGAGCGTGGGCATTCCCGGTGCTTCCTCCGAATCGGCGCTCGCCGCCGGCGTGGTGATGGGGGTGATGATCATCCCCTTCGTCTCCTCCATGGCGGACGACTCGCTCGCCGCCGTACCGCAGTCGATGCGCGACGGCTCGCTGGCGCTCGGGGCCACGCCTTCCGAGACGATCCGCCGCGTGCTTGTTCCCGCGGCGCTGCCCGGCGTCGTCGGGGGCGTACTGCTCGCCGTCAGCCGCGCAATCGGCGAAACGATGATCGTGGTGATGGCCGCTGGCCTCGCGGCCAACCTCACGCTCAATCCCTTTGCCAGCGTGACGACCGTCACCACCCAGATCGTGCAGTTGCTGACCGGCGACCAGGAGTTCGACAGCGCCAAGACACTGGCCGCCTTCGCGCTCGGCCTGACGCTGCTGATCGTCACCCTCATCCTCAACATCATCGCGTTGCGCGTGGTGAAAAAATATCGGGAAGCTTATGAGTGATATCGCGCTGGAAGGCGGCCCGAACATGCCGGCCGGATCCAAGGAGCGGACCGCGGCCGCCGCGGTCTGGACATCCGAGACGATGCGGCGGCGCGTCGCCAGCCGCTATGCCGCGGAACGCCGCTTCCGGGGGATCGGCCTGTTCGCGGTCTTGCTGTCCGGAGGGTTTCTCGCCTTCCTGCTGATCACCATGGCCTATAAAGGGCTCGGCGGCTTCACCCAGACCGAGATTCGCCTGCCGGTCGACTTCGCCTCGATCAGCGCCGGCGTCACGCCCGAGGCGCTCAGCGGTGCCAAAGGCGACGAAGCGATGGCCACGCTCGATCTCGAGACGCTCGTGAACGACGCCGCCAAGGCGCAGTTCGGCGAGGAAGGCCAATCACTCCTGTCCGAAGGCGCATGGCTGTCGTTGCGCTCCGCCCTGCAGGCCGACCCCTCGCTGATCAACCAGAAGACCGAACTTTGGGTCCCAGCCTCCGAGGATATCGACCGCGCCGCCAAGGGGGATTCCGATCCCGCCATCCAACGGCAATTGGCCGCCCTCAAGGCTCAGGATCGCGTGAAGACCGGATTCAGCACCATCTTCCTGAGCTCATCGGACTCGACCGATCCGACCGTGGTGGGCATCTGGGGCGCGTTCAAGGGGACGCTGCTGACCATGCTGATCACCGCCATACTGGCCTTTCCGGTCGGCATGCTCGCTGCCGTCTATCTCGAGGAATATGCGCCACGTAATCGGTGGACTGACCTGATCGAGGTTTCGATCAACAACCTCGCCGCCGTGCCGTCGATCATCTTCGGTCTGCTCGGCCTCGCCGTGTTCCTCAATTTCTTCAACATGCCGCGGTCGGCGCCGATCGTTGGCGGCCTCACCCTCGCGCTGATGACGATGCCGGTCATCGTCATCGCGGGGCGCAACGCGATCAAGGCGGTGCCGCCGTCGATCCGCGACGCGGCGCTCGCCATGGGCGCCTCGCGCGTCCAGGTCGTGTTCCACCACGTCCTGCCGCTCGCAATGCCAGGCATCCTGACCGGGGCGATCATCGGCATGGCCCGCGCGCTGGGCGAAACCGCGCCGCTGATCATGATCGGGATGCGCGCCTTCATCTCCTCGCCGCCGTCGGGCTTCACCGAGCCGGCCACGGTTCTGCCGGTGCAGATCTTCCTATGGTCGGACGAGGTCAGCCAAGGCTTCGTCGAGAAGACCTCGGCCGCGATCGTCGTCCTGCTGCTCTTCCTGATGACGATGAACGCCACCGCCATTTATTTCCGCAACCGCTTCGAGCGACGCTGGTGACAGGACCTATGCAAGACATGCAAATCACGAACACGACGAAGATGACGGCGCGCGACGTCGATGTCTTCTACGGCGAAAAGCAGGCGATCAAGAAGGTCTCGATCGACGTCAGCAACGATAATGTAACGGCCTTCATCGGCCCCTCGGGCTGCGGCAAGTCGACCTTCCTGCGGACGCTCAACCGTATGAACGACACCGTCGCCGGAGCGCGGGTCAATGGCAAGATCGAACTGGACGGCGAGGACATTTACGCGTCGGGCATGGACGTCGTGCTGCTGCGCGCGCGGGTGGGCATGGTTTTCCAGAAGCCGAACCCGTTCCCCAAGTCGATCTACGAGAACATCGCTTATGGACCACGCATCCACGGGCTGGCCGCGAGCAAGAGCGAGATGGACCATATTGTCGAGAAGTCGCTGCAGCGCGCCGGCCTCTGGAACGAGGTGAAGGATCGTCTGAACGAAAGCGGCACAGCCCTGTCGGGCGGCCAGCAGCAACGCCTGTGCATCGCCCGTGCCGTCGCGGTCGATCCCGAGGTAATCCTGATGGATGAGCCCTGCTCGGCGCTTGATCCGATCGCAACGGCGAAGATCGAGGAGCTGATTACCGAACTGCGCGGCCGCTTCGCGATCGTCATCGTGACGCACAACATGCAGCAGGCGGCCCGCATCTCGCAGCGCACCGCCTTCTTCCACCTTGGCGAGCTGGTCGAATATGGCCCGACCGCCGATATTTTCACCAACCCCAAGGAAGTGCGGACGCAGGATTATATCACCGGCCGCTACGGCTGATCGGCGGGCCAGCAACGATCGAGGGCGCGGGAAGCGATTTCCGCGCCCTTTTTGTTTGGCTCCATTCCCGGACATTGCTGCATTGCAACCGGCTGTAACGCGATTGCAACTTTAGTTTCACGAGAGGGTCACCAGCCGATCCTACTGCTCCCTCGCGTGAGGCGACTCGTCCTCGCCGCAATCCACCTGAGGGGGAAGACCATGTATATCCGTCACAAGGCGCTGCTGCTCACAGCCGCCGTTCTCGCCTTGGCGCCTAGCGCCGCCT
>Ga0207641_10001235_pt1 | contig 25590 bp, 28 predicted proteins | sample KBSSwiS62_FD_184306 | JGI IMG/M metagenome (GOLD analysis project Ga0207641, IMG submission 184306) | Switchgrass rhizosphere microbial communities from Kellogg Biological Station, Michigan, USA - KBS Switchgrass S6-2 (SPAdes) (version 2) | ecosystem: Host-associated > Plants > Roots >... | reverse complement strand
AATTCGCCTTTTTTTTAAAACAGCAGATTGCACATTTACCCGCCATTTTGGATATGCTTATATAGACGTGAATTCTGAGTGCAGCAGTGAGTTCGTTGGAGCTACTTATTGCCCTGACGACGCTTTCATTAATGTAACCGCCCCTTTTGGTTATCAGAGCTATACATGGTTTAATAACAATTTCTCACAAGTACTGGGAAATTCGCAGAGTATTACCTTTAATCCACCGCCGCCAGTCGGAACTGTTATTGCTGTGCAGGTAGAACCTTATGATGGGTATGGTTGTCGCGATACGCTTTATGCCAAACTAGTAGATACATTAACCGTAATTTCCAATGCAGGAAGAGATACACTTTCCTGCAATGCTAACCCTGTACCGATTGGCGCTAACTCGAAACCGGGATTGATCTATAAATGGGATCCGCCAACAGGATTGTCTGATCCATATATTTCTAATCCACGAGCCGGGCCAAACATTACGACTACATATGTACTTACAACCAGCAGTGCAGGAGGAGGCTGCCCTGACAGGGACAGTGTCGTCGTGAGAGCATCGACCATTGATACTTCAATAAGGGTTGCTGGTAAGCTTGCTTATTGTATTACCGGCGAGGACAGTACTGTGTTCTTTGTTAACTCTACAGATAGCATTCAATGGCTGAAAGATAATTTCCCGATAAATAACCAGCACAGTGTTCGATATAGAGCCAATCAATCTGGTACTTACCGTGCCATACTCTATAACGACCAGGGTTGTGTTGCCTTAACAGCAGAAAAGACTGTTGTGATCGAGGCACCCCGCCTGGGAATCACTTATCCGATTGAATATGCTGTAGTAAATTATCCGCATCAACTAAAAGCCAGGGATTTTGGTATTGGTGTTGAATGGAGTCCCGGCACATTTTTAAGCGCTACAAATAGTCTACATCCTTCATTTAATGGAACAACTGATAAACTTTATACAATTGTAATTGAAACCGCAGCAGGATGTGTCACCGTGGACACACAACTCGTGAAAGTTTTTAAAGAGGCAAAATTCTATGTGCCTTCCGGGTTTACACCTAACCAGGACGGTTTAAATGATTATTTAAAACCTATCCTGGTCGGAATGAAAGAGTTTAAATATTTCAGAGTTTATAATCGCTGGGGACAATTGGTCTTTGATATGAAAGACGATCCAAGGGGTTGGAATGGGATGATCAACGGTAAAGCACAATCATCACAGGTAGTTGTTTGGATGGCAGAAGGAGTTGGAGTAAATGATGTAATTTATAAACAAAAAGGAACTGCTGCGCTGATCCGATAAATTAATGATGTATGCTAATGATGAGAATTACAAACAAATATTTCCATAAGATCTTGCTTTCCTGTATTTGTTTTTGCTTTATCGCAACCCTGAATGCACAAAACAAGGCTCCGTTATTTAAAGTGATTGGTTTTTATACAGCTAAAGAGGATCTTGCGCATATAAGCTTTGTTCATGAAGCCAATAAATGGTTTCCGCAAATGGGCGCCTTATATAATTTCTCTTATGATTCCACCAGCAACTGGAGCAACCTTAATGTAGAATTTCTTTCTCGTTACCAGGTGGTGGTTTTTCTCGATACAAGACCTGAAAGAACATCACAAAGAGATGCATTCAAAAAATATATGGATAACGGTGGCGCATTTATCGGTTTTCATTTCGCAGGATTTGCTTTGAATAATTCTGACTTTCCACAAAACTGGGACTGGTATCATAATACATTCATTGGAGCAGGACAATATAAAAGCAATACATGGCATCCTACTTCAGCCATCCTTCGTGTTGAAGATACAACTCATCCTGTTACAAAAAATTTACCAGTAACTTTTAAGTCATCGCCAAACGAATGGTATCGTTGGGAAAAAGATATTCGTTCAAATCCTGATATAAAAATCCTTTTGTCAATAGATGCAAGTAGTTTTCCGTTGGGAAATGGACCAAAGCAATCTGAAATATGGCAATACGGATATTATCCTGTTGTTTGGACCAATAAGAATTACAAAATGCTTTACATCAATATGGGTCATAATGATATTGACTACGATAATAAAACGAATAAAGAATTATCGTTTCAATTTGGAAATGACATCCAGGATAAAATGATCATTGATGGGTTGATCTGGTTGGGGACCCAGAAAAAATAGTTTAAACTATTTTAAACTTGCCATATCAATTACGAACCTATACTTCACATCACTTTTTAAAAGTCTTTCATACGCTTCGTTGATCCTTTGCATTGATATTATTTCAATATCTGCTACGATATTTTTTTTAGCGCAAAAATCAAGCATCTCCTGTGTTTCAGCAGTGCCGCCAATCATAGAACCAATAATGCTGCGACGATTTTTTAACAGTTCAAAAGGATTTACATGAGGTTCCTCTTTTGGAAGACCGACAACCAATAACTTACCATGAAGATCTAACAACTTTAAATACACTTCATAGTCATGATCAGCGCTAACGGTATCCACTACAACATCAAAATGACTGTGATGCTTCTTCATTGCTGTATCATCGGTGCTTAAAATAAAATGATGTGCGCCGAGTTGTTTTGCATCCTTTGCTTTTGATGGCGAAGTACTGAGCATTGTAACTTCAGCACCCATTGCAACGGCAAATTTTACTGCCATGTGTCCAAGACCACCAAGACCTGCCACTGCTACCCTGTCTCCCGGTTTTACGTTGGCAAATTTTAATGGGGAATAAGTGGTGATGCCTGCACAAAGTAAAGGAGCTACTCCCGCAAGATCGAGTTTGTCTGAAACATGATACACCCATCTTTCATCACAAACGATCTGGGTGCTGTAACCTCCTTGTGCAAGAGTTATATTATCCCTTTCATAATTATTGTAAGTACCTGTCATTCCTTCAGCACAATACTGCTCCATAAAATTGCTGCAGGGTTTGCATTGCCTGCAACTGTCAACCATCACGCCAACACCGGCTCTATCACCAATATTGAATTTCTTTACATGGCTGCCAACTTTGATCACTTTTCCAACTATTTCATGTCCGGGTACCATTGGATAAATAGATCCGCCCCACTCATCTCTTACCTGGTGCAGATCAGAGTGACAAACACCTGAAAACAAAATATCCACTAATACATCATGTTGCCGAAGATCTCTTCTCTCAAAACTAAATGGAGCTAGTGGAGCAGTTGGATCTGATGCTGCATATCCCTTTACTTGTATCATGTTTAAATTTTATAACCAAATTTATTAAAGAATGCTTCTATATCTTTATTTTTTTCTATAAAAGAAAAACTAACTTTAAAATCATGAAAAAATATTTATTGCTGATCCTGATTCTTTGCAGCAACATTTTAATTAAAGCACAGGTTCAAGTTAGAAATGAACCGAGACATCATAATGTTTTTGAAAATGAGTTTGTACGGATTCTTGATGTTTATCTTCCGCCAAATGATACAACCCAGTATCATATACACAATACTCCTTCTGTATTTATTATTTTAACTAATACAAATGTCGGTTCACAACTTATCGGGAAACAACCTCAAAAAGGAGCCAATATTACCGGCGAAGTATCTTACGATAGTCTTAATACACCACGTATTCACCGTGTATGGAATGAAGACTCGGCCTGGTTTCATGTAATGGATATTGAACTAACAAGCAAAAGAGAAAACCTTAGAATTCCGCCTTTACAAAATCCAACCCTTAAATTATTATTTAACAAAGAGCAGGTAAATGGATATGAAACCGAAATAAGACCTGGGGGCAATTTGCTGTTGCCTGCCTCTTCAAACGGGTATTTGCTTATTAGCAAGAGCGAAACTGTGATCGACTATAAAATAACTGAAGCAACACTACATCGTATGATGAAGGCTGGCCACTATTTGTGGATCGAAGGCGGAAAACCTATAACTATAATGACAAATAACCAAACGCCTGCTTCGCTTATTCTTTTACAATTAAAATAATCCGCTCAGTAATTTTCCCTAAATTGTACATCCAAAAAAATTGTTTATGAAAAAAAATATTTTAATGACAGTTTTAGTACTGTCACTTTTTGTTTTAGTAACTCCATCGATTGTCAAAGCCCAATCATTAAGTACTAACGATATAAAAGCTCAAATGGTAAAAGAATGGGAAAGGTCAAAAGCTTATACCATTGATTACCTGAATACGATGCCGGCCAATAAATATTCTTTTAAAGCCGTAGATAGCATCCGTAGTTTCGCACAACAAATGTTGCATTTAGCCGGGGCTAATGTATTCTTTATGTCATTAGCAACAGATCAAAAAGCTCCTTCTTTCCCGCAAGACCTAGAACAAAGGGTCAGTGCTCAGACTAAAGACTCCGTTATGTATTATGTAACGACCAGTTATGATTATGCTATTAGTGCTGCAAAAAGTAGCGACATCAACAAATGGGGCGAAAAAAAGAAGTTACCCTTCGGCGGATATGAGGAAACAAGATATGCACTGATAAATAAAGCAATAGAACATCAAGCCCATCACCGCGGGCAAACAACTATTTATATTCGTTTACAGGGAATAAGACCCCCACAGGAAAGATTGTTTTAATAATTAAAGTCTATTCAATAAGAAAGCCTCAATGATTTTTCATTGAGGCTTTTATTTTATTAATCAATCTTATTCGATCGGGATCTTCTTTGCATTATGTTTAAGCCAAGTATCAAAATCCTGTAAAGCAGGATCCAACTGTTTTGAATAAGGCACATGTCGTGTTGACACACACACTTCTTCAAAATCATGATAGAATTGAAACATGTTTCCCAATTCATCTGCGCCGGGAAAACCAAAACTTCTGTACAGATCCGGAGATACACTATTATATCTTACTTCTTCACCTAATGCTTTTGTTAGGGAAGCGGCCATCTGGCTGCAAGTGGGCTCATCACCTGCTACTCCAATTCTTTTTCCAATAAGCTCAGCTCCCTTTTTAAAAATACCATAAGCACATTTGCCAATATCACCAGATCCAATACCTGAAAGTTTTTTATCACCCATCGGAAATGTAATGGCTAATACACCATCTTCACCTCGTTTAGGTCCAGCTCCGAAATAGATCATATTTTCCCAATAAAAAGATGCAAGCAAAAAAGTAGTAGGTACGCCAGCATCAATAAAATATTGATCCGCTTCTCCTTTAGCATCGAAATGAGGCACTTTATATTTCCCTTGCAATATTGGCATACGATTATCTGTAAGCGGAATATAATGTCGGGTATCTTCAAGAGTTGACCATATTACATGTTTCAACCCGGCATTTTTTGCAGCTTCCGCCATAATTTTCGCTTGTGCCATTTCTTTCTCCGGAGAAAAATGTGCCCAGAAAAAAGTAACACAAAAAGCGCCATAAGCACCGTTCATTACTTTCTGTACATCTTCTGCATTATCAATATCAGCAACAACAACCTCGGCACCCATTGCTGCAAGTGCAGTTGCGTGTTCTGAATCAGGATCACGGGTAACTGCACGAACTGCAAATTCACTGTGCTTATCATGCAGGATTGCACGAACGAGTCCGCCGCCTTGTGCGCCGGTAGCTCCAAATACCGTTATGATTTTTTTTTGTGACATGCTATAATATTTTCAGGCAATATATGGTACAATCGGCAACAAGCTCTTGACCTATGATTGTTTTTCAAAAAACATTCTTCTAGCTATTAGCTCTGTAATATTCACAAACTTTATTCATCAAACATATCTCACATTTGGGTTGAGGCCGGCATATTTCCCTACCAAGAAATGACATTGCCATTCCCGCATCCCAATCTTTTTGTGGAAGTATTTCTTTTATTTGCTTTTCAATTTTTTTGGGGTCGGCTCCTGTTGCAATTCCAAGCCTGGGAGCAACACGTACTACATGTAAGTCAACGATCACACCTTCGGCCGGTTTACCAGCTTCACGCAAAATAACATTGGCTGATTTACTTCCAATACCTTTTAATTCGGTAAGCCCTTCATGAGTAAGCGGGATATTTTTATCATCTTTTATTGTCTTTGCAATTTCTGTTAACCATTTCGCTTTATTGCCAAAGTTTCTCACTTTACTTATAAATGGGAATAATGTTTCTTCGGTAGCTTTTGATAAGGCTTTCATGTCAGGGTATGCTTCAAATAATTTTGGAGCTATTGTATTAATATTTCTATCAGAATCCTGCGCTGATAGAACAACCATGACCAACAATTGATAAATATTTTTATAATCGAGCGGATGCTTTGTGTCTTTATACTTCTTTAGCAGCGGCTGAATGGCTTTTGGCCAATCGATCTTTGATGGCATAACATAATTTTTCAACCATGAATCTACAATAAAAATAAATGCAACAACGGAGCACCTATAATATCATCAATTTATTTTTAACATTTTGCTGCCGCATATCGGGAAAATATTACCGTTGTTAAATTTTACATTTTTTCTGCCTTCAATAAAATGTATAATTGATGGCCATGAGCAAAACCAACATGCTCCTTATCCTGTCGCTATTTGTATTTGTTACTGCGAAAGCCGATCCGGGTGATACTGTTATCGCAAAAAAGAAATATTTTACACAAAGACTTAATGGAGAGATCACTTTAGATGGAATCCTGAAAGAAGAAGCATGGAATGGTGTTGAATGGGGTGGTGATTTTATTCAATTTCAACCGAATGAAGGAAAAGCGCCGTCTCAACAAACCAATTTCAAAATTCTTTACGACGATAAATATCTTTATATCGGTTATCGTTGCCATGACCTTGCCCCCGATTCAATTGTAAGCAGGATGGGACGCCGGGATGAATTTCCCGGTGATTGGGTCGAAATAAACATTGACAGCTATCATGATCTGCGCACTGCATTCTCGTTTACATTATCAGTGTCCGGAGTTAGAAGCGAAGAATTTATTTCAGAGAATGGCAACAATTGGGACGCTAGTTGGAACCCGATATGGTTTGCAAAAACTCACAAAGATGATAAAGGATGGAGCGCTGAAGTGAAAATTCCTTTTAGCCAACTGCGCTATAACAATGATAAAGAAAAAGTTTGGGGATTCCAGATAACAAGACGTTTGTTTCGTAAAGAAGAGCGATCTAACTGGCAATACATTCCGCAAAGTGCAGGAGTATGGGTCAGCGCTTTTGGTGAATTGTATGGATTGAAAGATATTCCAATGCACCGGCAAGTAGAAATCGCCCCGTATGTAGTCGCTCAAGCAGAAAAATATACAAAAGAAGATGGTAATCCATTTGCACAAGGTTTTGATGGAAAATTAGCTGCCGGTGTTGATGGGAAAGTGGCTGTAACAAATGACCTGATACTTGACTTTACAGTCAATCCTGATTTTGGACAAGTAGAAGCTGATCCGTCACAAGTCCGTATTGATGGTTATCAAAACTTTTTTGAAGAACGAAGACCGTTCTTTATTGAAAGCAGGAATATTTTTAATTACCAGCTTACCGGTTCCCAGGCAGGTGGGGATTATGATGCCGACCTGCTTTTCTATTCAAGACGTATAGGAAGCTCACCACATGGTTATCCTGCAACTACAACCGGTGAGCATGTAAAAATGCCTTTGAACACTACCATCCTTGGTGCCGCAAAATTTAGCGGCAAAACAAAAAAAGGATTTAGTATCGGCATTCTTGAAAGTCTTACTGAAAGAGAAATGGCTATTATTGATAATAACGGGCAGAAAAGAGAAGAAATGGTGGAGCCGCTCACAAATTATTTTGTGACAAGACTGCAAAAAGATATTGACGGTGGCAATACGGTATTAGGAGGAATTATCACCGCCGTGAACAGGGAACAGGGATTAAGTAATTTTCTGCATCGTAATGCATATTCAGGTGGTCTTGATTTTTTGCACTTCTGGAAAAAAAGAACATGGTATTTCAAAGGCAATGTTGTTTTCAGTGGTGTGAATGGAACGAAAGAAGCCTTATTAAATACACAAAAAAACTTTGAACATCTTTTTCAACGCCCAAATGCTCCAGAAGTAGAAGTTGACTCAAGCAGAACAGAGTTAACAGGCACTGGTGGCACATTTAGTCTTGGTAAAAGTGGAGGTAAGCAAGGTAAACACGGTGAAATATTTAAATTTGAATCAGGAGTCACTCTTCGTTCTCCGGGACTGGAGTTAAATGATATTGGTTTCTTACTTGCATCCAATGAGATCAATCATTTTACCTGGGCCGGTATACAATGGCAACGGCCATTTTCAATTTTCCGTTCTGCAAGGATAAATTACAATCATTGGTTCAGATGGGATTACAGCGGTCAATTTCTTTATAGTGCATTTAATTATAACGCACATGCTACATTTAAAAATAACTGGCAAGCGGGAACGGGCACAACCTGGAACAATTATGAAGTTTCAAATAATGCTTTGCGCGGCGGCCCTTCCTTGCGTCGTCCTGCGGGGATAGGTCCATGGGGATATGTAAGCACTGATTTCAGAAAAAAAGTGGCTTTTAATCTCAACCTAAATTATTTCTGGGGTTTTGAAAACACCGTTAAAGGTGGTGATTATAGCCTGGGCATCGTTTATCAACCAATTAATTCACTAAATATTAGCCTGAGCGGAAATTATTCTACTTATTGGCGCAGGCAAGATCAGTTTGTAACAAGCATTAATTACAACAACACAACCAGGACAATTGTAAGTGAAGTAGATCAAAAGACACTTCGCTTTGTACTAAGACTTAATTATAACATTACTCCGGATCTGACACTTCAGTATTACGGGCAACCATATATTACCCGCCCACTTTATACAAGTTTTGGTTATGTCACAAATTCATTGGCAAAACATTACGATGATAGGTTTCATGTTTTTACGGCGAATGAGATCAGTGGAAGTAATGGAGAATATTTTGTTGATGAAAATGGTGATGGAGTGATTGACTATAGTTTTGCAAATCCTGATTTCAATTTTGTGCAATTCAGATCCAACCTTGTTTTGCGCTGGGAATACAAACCCGGCTCGGAATTTTATGTTGTTTGGTCAAGAGGAAATACGCCGGATGCATTTGGGGATATTGACACACCATTGGGCCAAAGTTTATATTCAAATGCTTTTGCTGAGCATGCAAGAAATATTTTTTTGATCAAGATGACGTATAGATTTCTTAGATGATCAGTCTATTTCTTATCAAAAAATCTATATAGTACCCAGCTACGAATCCCGATAAATACAGGGATAAATAAAACAATCGCGATCGTTGAAAGAAAGCTGATCGTTCCCATATAATTACTGAATAATGGGATAAGTAAAACACATCCGCTTATTATAACCAGCAATCGTGATACAGGCCGTATATAAGATCTTGATTCATCATCTTTTTCCATAATTTTTGTAACGGCAACAACAACCAATAAAATTGTAGCAATTGCAAAACAAAACATCCATTGAACATCACTGTTCACTCCAACGACAATATCTGTCAACAATATTTTGATACAGGCTCCAATTATACTTAATGCCATCAGCAATGGAAAATGAAGAATTAAAAACCATTGCAAATACCTGTAGCCTTTCTTTGTTTCCTGTTCACTCGTCATATCAAAATAAATGCTCCAGAGAAGGAATGAGATAAGGATACCCAAAATAAAAGCGATCCATGCGGACGGTGTTTTGTCTTTTACTTCGGCAAGTCCATTTACAGTTCCCAGGATACTTTCTGCAAGTACTATAATGGTAAACAATCCGAATCTTTCAACTAATGCGGCAGAGGCCGAGAACACCTGTCCTCTTTGTTTCAATACAGTTACCACGGTCCGGGCACCAATTAAACCCGGGGTCAAATTCAATAGTAAAACGATCACCCATAAAATTGTCGCTATTTCATTTGAAAAAAATATCGAAGCAATTATTAATGCAAAAGCAATCAAATAATTTACTGTATAATAAATATTAAAGACCCTGTGTGAGCGATCGTAAATACCAACACTCCACCATAAATATGTAATAAGAATTTCTATGATAGCAAAAGCAATCGCAAAACTCTCATGATGTCCTTCATAAGCACCAGGAATCGTTATTGCCACCGCAGCAACGCCCAGCATTTGCCAAAAGGTCAATAGTCTTGTCCGAATACTATCGCTGCCATGAAGATCATAATATTGACTTCCGTTTATCCATGACCAGAAGATCAATGAGAATAATAAAAACGAGTAAAGCAATTCATGCCATGATAAATGATTAGACAAATGGTGTGTGATCTGCGCTATCGCTGCTACATAAACGAGGTCATAAAATAATTCCAGCCAGCTTATCTTTCTTTCATTTTTTCTTTCGTCAAATTTTTTAGGCGGCCCCCACCAACTAAAGTCCTTATGTCTTTCACTCATGAAACACATGGTTTAATAAACTAAGATAATCATCTTCATACTATTGAATAAAATTTGCGGTTAACCACTTAAATTATTAATAAGGCAAAATTTTTGCAGAATTTTATCGCCGTATGGAAGAATGGTAGGGCGGGCAAGTTGAATTGCTATACTTTTGTCATTGGATCAATTTTCACATCATTAAGTAAAAATAATGGACAATCCTTCGATTGATAAGAGTACTCCTGATACACAAATGCGAAAGCTGGTAGCGATCATGTTTGCGGACATGACAGGTTTCACGGCAATGATGCAGGAAGATGAAGCAAAGGCAAAGATCTTACGAAACAGGCAACAACAAACATTAGAAACTCTTATTCCTTCACATAACGGGACCATCGTCCAGTTTTTTGGTGATGGCACACTAAGCATTTTCGACAGCGCAATTGACGCTGTAAAATGCGGGATTGAAATTCAAAAAGAACTACAAAAAGAGCCTAAGGTAAAATTGAGGATCGGTATTAATTCCGGTGATGTCGTTTACGATACAAAAGGCTTATACGGTGATTGTGTAAATGTTGCTTCACGAATTGAGTCGATCGCGGTTCCCGGAGCTATTCTTATCTCGGATAAAGTTTTTGATGAAGTAAAAAACCAAAAGGAAATAAAAACAATTCCTCTTGGAAAATTTATTTTGAAGAATGTGAAGATGCCGGTAACTGTTCACGCCGTAGCCAATGAAGGGTTAGTGACTCCCACATCGGCTCAAATAGGAATAAAAGCTGGCAGTGATAAAAGTATCGCAGTACTTCCATTTGTAAATATGAGTGCGGATCCGGAAAATGAATATTTCAGTGATGGCATATCCGAAGAGATCCTTAATTCATTGACACGTGTGGAGGGTATACAAGTAACTGCACGTACATCTTCGTTCACATTTAAAGGGAAAAATGAAGACATCAGGGAGATCGGTAATAAACTGGGTGTAGCAAATATTCTTGAAGGCACAGTACGTAAAGCCGGGAAAAAGGTCAGGATAAATGTTCAGTTAATAAACACTGCAGATGGCTATCATGTATGGTCAGAAACTTATGATAGTGAACTGGAAGATATTTTTGATGTGCAGGATGAAATTGCAAGAAAAATTGTGAACAGGTTGAAAGAAAATTTTGCGATCACTGATAAGAAAGAAAATATAATAAAACCGCCAACGGAAAATCTCGATGCGTACAATTTATATTTAAAGGGCCGATACTATTGGTATAAGTCAAACCCAGAAGACACATTAAGAGCAATAAAAACTTTTGAAGAGGCAATTAAGCTTGATCCGGATTTTGCTTTACCCTATTGTGCTCTCTCCTATTGCTATTCTTTTATGGGTTCGTCCGGTTTGATGCCCCCTGCAGAAGCTTATCCCAAAGCCAAAGATTATACATTGAAAGCAATTGAGCTTGATCCAAACCATGCAGAATCACATTTATCATTGGCAACAATTAAATTCTATCATAATTGGGATTTTGAAGGCGCTGAAGCATCTTTAAATAAAGCTCAGGATCTTGGATTGAATTCTTCTCTTTTTAACCAGGTGCATGGTTGGTTTCTAATTGCAAAAGGTGACTTTGAAAAAGCGATTGAAAAAATTCAACAAGCTCTTGCTCTCGATCCACTTTCCCTACCATTAATGAGTACTCTTGGTGATGCTTATTCTTTTGCCGGCCGATTTGAAGAAGGGCTTGAACAATACAATAAGATCATTGAGTTGGAACCAAATTTCAGAAGAGGATTTGAAGGAAGAGGAATGATCTATCTCGCAATGGGTGAAAATGACAAAGCAGTTAAAGATCTTGAACAATATCACAAACTTGTTGGAAATCCTTTGAAAGGACTAAGTAGTCTTGGACATGCGTATGCAGCCGCGGGACAGATGGATAAAGCATTGGAAATAGAAAAAAAATTAAAATTAAGAGAAGAGAAAGAGCCGGGTGTATTGTTGCATATGGATTATGCTTTTTTATATTCCGGCTTGAAACAATTTGATCTTGCATTTGATTATCTTAATAAGACATATGAACAAAGAATGGGTATCGCCTGTCTTGGCATGATCTTTTGCGTTCGATATCCAATGCTGAAAGAATTAAAATCAGATTCACGATTTAAAGACCTGATGCAAAAAATGGGATTGGAAAAATGATTTGGAAATTATCCTGCTTTTCTTAGCCCCATATAATGCTCCTTCTCCTTGTTACTAAAATGCTCTATTGAATAACGTAGAAGAGTTCTCGGCATCGTTGCAGCATATTTATTTAAAAAAGTAATTAGCTTTTTTTGATCTTTTGTGCCTGCAAAGCGCAACATCCATCCTGTCGCTTTATGGATCAAGTCTTCCTTGTCGTTCACTAATATCTCTGCGATCTTAAAGGTGTCAGATGTATCACCCTGCCTTATAAAAAAGCAAGTACTAAGAATTGCAGTTCGTCTTTCCCAAATATTATTTGAACGGGCAAGCTTATATAAAATATCATGTGACTTGTCATACAAATAACTTCCCGTCATATGCAAACAGCCAAGATCACAAAGATCCCAGTTATTGATACGATCATGGCGGAGCATATACAGCTCAAAAAAATCTTTTAATCTTTCTTTAGAGATCTTTTTATTGCAAGAAGCCTTGTCCATAATGCTTACTGCACCGGCCCTTACTTCATGTATGGGGCTTTCAAGTAATTTTTCAATTTCTTTGAGCGGCATTTCATCAAATTCTTTTGCTAATGCAAACAGGGTTCCCATTTTTACGCCCATAAATTTATCGCCGTGACCATAATCACCTTCTCCTGATTTAAAATATCGCTGGATCTTTTTTAATTCAGCATCTGATTGATGAGATTTTAGCTGAGCAATAAAATTTTTTGCAGTTAACTCTTTCTTTAAAACAAAAAAGCCCTTCTTACTTTGGACAGGCTTTTCTGTTTTAGTTTTTTTTGCTTTGATCACTTTCGTCATATTTATTATCCGTTATATGCTTTTTTCAGGTCTGCTATAATTATTTTTTTCATTTGCATCATTGCCTGCATAACTCTGCCGGCTTTTGCCTTGTCTTTATCAGTAAGCATTTGTCCCAAAACCGGGGGAACGATCTGCCATGATATCCCAAATTTATCCTTTAACCAGCCGCACATACTTTCCTGACCGCCATCTGAAGTAAGTTTATTCCAAAAATGATCGATCTCTTCCTGTGTTTCGCAATTAACATAAAAAGATATAGCCTCGGTGAATTTAAATAACGGACCTGCATCAAATGCATAGAACCTTTGCCCATCCAATTCAAACTCGCCGGTCATTACTTGATTTTCAGGAAAAGGACTGCCTTTACCCCAATAATTAATGTTTTTGATCTTTGAATTTTTAAAAACAGAAGTATAAAGTTTAATAGCTTCTTCCGCTTTTCCATCGAACCAGAGAAAGGGAGTTATCTTTTGCATGATTAAAGTTTTTAATTTAAATAAACGATCTAATTTTTTGAAGCATTTTATCTATAATTATTGCTGCTGTAAAGATGAGATGAAAAAAATTGTTTGCGAGGGTGGAAAAGCGACTGTTTTATGGGGTATTTCCGACAATCTCCCACAAGTTTGACTTAACATTTTAATATTTAAGCCGAGGAATGCTTCAAATATTATGGAGTCTCAGTGAGAAATTTTTGGTTATCCGTTTCATATTTGTTTCTGAATTCAGTGAACTGCTCATGCAATTCTGAAACTTTTTGCAATCCATGATCTACTTCTTCATGCAGATCAGGCAAACCATCGCTGAGTATACCAGCTTCAAGATTAATATTATCAGCTTCTATTTGTGCGATCTTTTTTAACACTGACGTTTGAGAGTTTTTGAGATCATCCAGCTCCCGAATGATCTTATCCATTAAAGCTAAGCGCTGTTTCGGATCCATAATATAAAATGTTTAAAAAAAAGGAACAAACTCCAGGCCAGTAAAACACCCGGATTTCAAACAAATACTCTCCCATTTTACTCAGCCAATGGCATGGTAGTTGTTTTTAATCTTTTGATGAGAAGAGTGTGCTGTTTGATCATTATTCATTTTGAAAAAATCTGTCATGAAAAATTTAATTGGCGTTATAATTTCTATTGTTTTGATATCAAGTTTTGCTTCTATGGACCGTTCAGGTATACAGGGGACGATAGATCCGCCAGAAGGAGCTAAAAGAATATGGGCTGTTAGTGGTAAGGATACCGTTTCAATTATTCCTACGCCGGGTAGTTTTATAATGGATGTAAAACCGGGAAGTTGGAAATTAGTAGTGGAAGCTGTACTTCCCTATAAGAATGCCGAAAGAGAAAGCATTCTTGTTATAGACGGACAAATAACAGACATTGGGTTGATCAAACTTACAGAATAGATACCGGTGATATAATACAACCCCGGAATTATTATAAGCGGCAGTACTTTGTTTATTCTAATTCATAATTTTCTTTACAAAATAAATAATTATGAAAAAGATAAGCCTGTTGCTGTTTTCCATTTCTGTTTTCTTCCTTTCAAATGCGCAAACAAAAGTAAATCCGGTAATAAAATCATATGGGACAGTTTTTCAACTACCAAATGCTGATCAAAAACCAGATCCATCAATAAAATATAAAATTCTTGTTGAGCTCACAGAAAATGGCTCGAAACCAGATTCACTAAATGAATACATTGAGGCCTTAGCTACATTAGTTAATCTTCATGCCGCTGAAGGTGTACCCAAAGAAAATATTCAAATGGTGGTAGTGCTGCGTAAAATGGCAACGTATGCTGTTTTTGATAATGAACTTTACAAAGAAAAGTTTAAATGTGATAACCCCAACTTGCAAATATTGAAAGAACTAATGGATGCCGGTGTTGAGTTTTTTGTATGCGGCCAAACAATGCAAAAAAGGAATATCGATACTAAGAAATTGGTTGCGGGAACCAAAGTTGCCAGCTCAGGACTTACGGCCATCACCACTTATCAGCTTAAGGGGTATGCAATGATCAAATTTTAAAAGGTTTTTCATCAAGAAAATAATACCAGTGGTGTAGCTTTGTTTTATACTTCCGTTATATGTATGAGATTAACAGAAACTAAGCAATATGAAACTCGTTGCTACACTTTTATCAATTACGTTAATAGTCTCTTTTACCCGTTCAAAAGAAACAAATTATACGGGCAGCACCCCGGCTGCTCCATTGGTAAGAACATTCCTCGGTATTTCGTTAACAGACTCTATTGATTTTATCCGCTGGAAACTTTCTATTACTGAAAACAAGTATTCTTTGGAATGTATTTATGGGATTGGGAAACCAAATACAAACGGTTTCTATGATGATGGAAAAAAAATTGCTTTTTCAGGTGAAGTAAAAAAAGAAAAAAACAATTATCTACTCATAAACAATAATAAAACACTGAAACTCGCAGAATTGAACAATAACCTGCTTCATATACTTAACAATGACAATAGTCTCCTGATAGGTGGTGGCGGATGGAGTTATGCGCTGAATAATACGACTCCGTCCCTGTCAAACAAAGTGAATATGATCGCAAAACAAACAAGTTTTAGAGACTCGGTGGCATTCCAGGGAAGAACACCTTGCGGAGATTTTTCTATAAATCACTCAGGCAATGGCTGTATTAAAATGAAGTGGTATATCGTTCTTTACGCAAATGCTGATAAGAATGAACCAACAACCTATCTTTTGAACCGGAGTCATATGTTCCCATTGGAATATCCAGGCAAAAAAGGAACCTGGAAAATCATTTCAGGAAAAGATGGCAGGATCATTTATGAATTGACCCCTGATAAAGAAACTATCCCCACTTATCTTTTAAAACTTGATGAAGGTGTTTTGATCTTTATAGACGCAAATGGAAATCTACTAGTGGGGGATCATGACTTTAGCTATATTTTGAACAGAAGTTTCTAGTCACCTTGTTAAAGTCATATCAATTCAATTTAGTGGCATATTCGTCTAAAATTTTTATCCTTGTACAGAATTTGGAGTCTAAAATGAAAAAATAAGTTTGAGGCTAATGCTATATAAAGTGCCGATAAAGTTTTAAATAAATAATAATTTAAAGAGTGAGCTTAATAATTTTCTTCCATGGATCTTGAGTGAATATCTTTTTCTGTAACCATTTCTCCTTCAAGACAAATACAAAACTCATTTTTGTTTTGAAGTTCCTTGCGGAATTCTTCTTCCATTTGTGCAAAATCTTTAAAGAATGCAATGCTTTCAGCTAACCATTCTTTTTTCTCGTTATAAGAGCTCTTCAGATAATCATGAATAGAGATCATGTTTTCTGTGACGTTGCTGAGTTTTAATGGCAATAGCAGTTTATGCATGACAATAAGATTTACGAGCATTCTGAAAAATTTATACCAAAATCGTTCCTGTTAATTAAAATGCCAAAGGATGGGTATTAAATAATTTTAAACGTTTATATTAATGTTAAAAATGTGGATAAGATGTTTGCTATTAAATCGAAAAATGACAAATAAAAAAAAAGTTGATTTTTTTCCCCATAATTATTTTATTAACTGCTATCTGTGTCCAAACATGTATTGGTGCGACTAGTAAATTATCTGCTGTTATTTCTTTTACATGCCTAATTTTTTTAATGCGACTTCTTCATCTACATGGGAGATTAATAAAATGATCTTTGGCTCCGTCCCTGTTTCCTCGATTATATAGCTAGTATCAAATTCTATTAATTTATTACCTGTTTTGTCAAAAGTTATACCCCACCGTACCACCACCATGCTATAATCATTGCAAATAGGCATTACTCTTTTAGAAATTATTCTTGCTGAAGTGCGGCCAACGCTTTTGTAAAACTTATTTGTTTGTTCAGCTTTCTTCTCAAAATCTTTCCTACTCTGCGTTATTGAACCTTTTGGTCCGGCTGCAATAAAACTATCGGCACAATAACCTGATATTTTCTTCAGATCAAGTTTGTCGAAAGCAGTTTCATATTCTTTGAATAAAGTGTCCAGTTGATCACGACTCATACTTGCCATTTAAAAACATGGCTCAAAAACGACGCCATGATTATGTGTTATGCCTGCAATCAAAGGGCATGCATTTTGAGAGTCGTTTTAATTAAAAAATATAAAATGCCAATCGTAAAAGTTATCGAAGTGATCGGCTCTTCTGAAAAAAATTTTGATGATGCAGTTATACAGTGTGTAGATAAAGTGTCAAAAACCACTCACACTATTGACTCTGTTTTTATCAAAGAATTCAAAGTTCATGTGAAAAATAGAAAGTCTGTCTCTTATGAAATTACTTGCAATGTATCTTTCCGGCTTGAGGCTGTGAACAGATATTAAATTAATTTCTGAATTCCTGGCTTATCATAAGGCCATAAAATCCACCATCTAATATTCCTATGCCGACCCGGCCGAATGAGGGATTAAGAATATTTGCCCTATGACCCGGAGAGTTCATCAGGTTTACATGTGCTATTTCTACTGTTTGTGCCAATGCCAGGTTTTCGCCCGCAGTTTCAAAATGAATATTCGCCGCTCGCATTCTATCGAAAGGGTCTTTTCCATCAAGATCATCGTGTGCAAAATATCCTTTTGCGAACATATCTTGTGAATGAGCTCTTGCCACCTGCAGCATTTCAGGATCGGCCACTAATGGTTTTAATCCACGTTTTTGTCTTTCGGCATTTATCATTTGCAACATTTCCGTTTCATAGTTTGGTTTTGGGGTTGCATTATTGATCTTAAAAGTAAGATTGATCTTTTCGGCGGAGCCAGGCTGAACTGTAAGGTTATTGATCGTTTGCCGAATGGCTTCATCAAATACCGGAGCCAATTTCCTGTTTGCCCATTCAGATTGCATCGCCAATTGAACTCCTAACTCGCTACTGCGAACCTTTTCGGTTATTCTATCCCGTATTGGCAATGCAAGAATGATCGCAGAAAATATTACTGCATATAAATATCCCATTATTGCCCCGGGGATAATTCCTAATATCCTATTGATAATGCTTAAATGAGCTTGTATTGGAGCAGCCCGTGCTATATATCCAGCAAGAATACTCAGGACTGTACCAGCAACGATAGCCGTCAATATAAAAGCAATTGCCAATAACCAGGGGCCTGCATTAAATAATTTATCAATAAAGCTGGCAACATAAGGATAAAATAAATAGGCCATAACAAAGCTGCCTGCCCATACTAATAAACTAAGCATACTGGAGATAAACCCACGGTACCAGCCTGCAATAACTGCCAGTAGTACGATCAATATCAGAATTAAATCAATCCAATTCATAAATAATGTTACACATGAATTGAACAAAAAGTTCGCCGAAATTTTTATTCACTCACCAGTTTTTAAAATATTAGAATGGTTTTTATTAAAATTCAAATAAAATAGTGTAGAAAAAAATGCTGCTTTTAATCGGTTTTTACGATTCACATTCCAAGTTTTTAAAAAATTATCTGCACTTAATGGTGGTACACAATTTGGCATTAGCAGAATGTATTGGATAAATAAATCTTAATCATCTAAATAAGTATTATGAAAAATTCTCTGTATGTTTTTCTGTTTGTAATGATCTCTATGTGCTTGACAAGTTGCCAATTAGTGGGTGATATTTTCAAAGCGGGAGTTTGGGTAGGCATATTGGCCGTAGCAGCGATTATAGGATTGATCATTTTTTTAATAAGCAAACTCTCGGGAAAAAAGTAAATTCGGTTATTGGAGCAAAATGCTATAACCAATTTCACAAATGAAGTATGATGTTATCATCATAGGGGCTGGAGCGGCAGGGTTATTGGCAATGAGAGATCTTGCAAAAGCAGGTTATCATGTTTGTATGTTAGAAGCCGCGGGGTTTGCAGGTGGAAGAATCTCTACCATTAAAGAAGGTTTTGAAAATTATGCTGAAAGCGGGGCAGAATTTATCCATGGTAAATTACCTTTTACATTTCAACTACTAAAAGAAGCCGGTTTATCTTATGAAGCTGTGGAAGGAAAAATGATCGGTGTTCAACAAGGACAATGGCAAAGCGAAGAGCATTATGATCATTGGGATGAATTCATGAAGCAACTCAGAAAACTAAAAACAGATATTACGGTCCTTCAATTTTTAGAAGAAAATTTTTCCAACCCGGAATACATTCATCTTCGACAAGCAGTACAGCGATTTTCAGAGGGCTTTGATCTTGCTGATATTTCCAAAGCTTCGATCCTTTCTGTAAAAAATGAATGGGAGGACATAGATAAAACACAATACAGGATCAAGGGCGGTTATATCCAGCTCATAGATCACCTGGTTAATTCCTGCCGGCAACTAAATACTGAATTTTACTTTAATACCTGTGTAAATAAAATAGATCATGAAGAAGGGAATGTGACCGTACATGCGGTTGACAACAAAAAATTCCATGCAAATAAATTGATCATTACTGTTTCAGCTGGCGTATTGCAATCTGGTACTATTCAATTTAACCCCGCATTAACTCATCATGCAGTTGCAATACAAGGCCTTGGATTTGGTGCAGTAATAAAATTTCTATTGGAATTCAAAACAAGTTTTTGGAAAGAGTTTGATGATGAAACTGGTTTTCTATTGACCGATGAGGAAATACCAACCTGGTGGACTCAATTACCTGCAAAAAGCAATTTACTTACCGGCTGGCTCGGAGGACCTAACGCAACAAAAAAAATATTTGAGCCAGAGTCATCCTTATTACAAACTGCGTTACAATCATTATCATCGATATTTCGCATTCCCCCTGCCATGCTGAAAGAAGAGCTCACTAATTATAAGATCATCAATTGGCTAAACCAACCCTCTATAAAAGGAGGGTACAGCTATAACACATTACATTCTGAAAAGGCAAAAGATGTATTATTATCCCCGGTACAAAATACCATATACTTTGCAGGTGAAGCAATAAGCAAGAGTGAATCGCAGGGAACTGTCGAAAGTGCTTTACAAAGTGGGTACGATACAGCTAAAATGCTGATCGGACATTATCAATCAGAAAAAAAGGCTTAGACGTTATTCGTCTTCAGGATCACGAATGCTATAAGAATTATTTTCCTCATCCTCTTCTCCTATTTTTTCGTCAGCATCATCATCTTCGCTCCCAGGCACATCGAGGTCCTTTCCGCTCATATCTGTTGACTCATTTAGTTTTTCCCCATCATCATCTGTGTTATCTAGAGCCGCAACATTCAATTGTTCATCATCAAGAGTCGCCATGGACTCGACACTACGCTGTAAAAGATCTCTTTCTGTATTGGTAACATTAGGGTTTTTGTCGACCAAAACGTCTTCGTCCGTATCTAACAGTTCATTTGCTTCCTCATCAGCTGATGAAATAGTTGTGTCAGCCATTTCACCCGTAGGCAGTGGTCGCACATGCTCCTGGCCCGGAATATCTTTCACTTCCGGCAGATCGAGGGTTGCCTCATCTGGTTTTAAAAGCTCTTTATCTCGTTTTGATTCAGGCAGATCACTTGCAGACTTGTCATTCTTTTTTTGAATTGTTTTCATAAAAAATATTTTGAAGTGATAGAATAATTATTTACCAAGCAAAATCATGCCCGGATAATAACTGAGGTGTTCAAAAAAGAGAAACGCCGGGAATGTGGAATCTTTTTCCTGTAAATTATAATGAATGATATTTTAATTATCGGCAGTAAAAGTATAACACCATGCCTCTCCTTCTAAAACAGTTTCACCATCCTGTCGTGTTATTTTTATTTTTAATTGCGTAACCGGTTTTGTTTCATGTTTACTTATCACCTCTGCTTCAGCAGTAATTGTATCGTCAATAAAAACCGGGGCTGTGAATTTCCAGTTCTGGCTTAGAAAAACCGTACCAGGGCCGGGCATATCCATCGCAACTAAAGCATGAAGAAGTCCGGTAGTTAATCCTCCTTGTACAACAAGTCTTTTAAACTTTGTTTTAGCCACGAATGATTCATCAAAATGCAGTGGGTTATAATCACCACTCATTGCGGCAAATGTCTTTACATGCTCTGCAGTTAATGTGATGCTTCGGGTTGCTTTTTGTCCTATAGAAATTTGCATAGTATTTATTGTTAGCAGCTAATTTAGTCAATTTTGTAGCTGATTCTCCTCTTCGATTTCTTCAATGGTTGCCTTCTCCTTTTTTATCCCCTGTCTTAAAAGATAAAATAAACTCATATAAATATTAGCTATCCACACTATTGAAAAACCCGCAATGATATAACCCCGCCAGTCAGTAAATAATAAATAATATCTCGTAATTATCAGTATAACTATAGTAACATAATGACTAAAGCAATATTCGCAAGTAAGCATGTAGAAAAACTTTCTTAAAAGGAATAACTTATTTCTCCTGCTATTCAATTCGCAAAACTTCCGTGGCTCCTTAAATACTTCTTCATGTGTAACTGTCCATGAAATGCAGGCGACAGGAATAGCGATCACAAAAAGATAAATAAGCTGCATATCTAAAGGCATAATAAATGACTTTAATGAACAAACTTTATTGTTCAAAAGGCAAACCAAAACCAAGCCAGCATTTAGATTTAATCCCAAATAAAAAACCCGGAAATTCCGGGTCTTTTATTTTGTATCATATAAGATTGTAAAGACTACATTTTATTTTAAGTCAGTATAAACCACTCCCTGTGCATTCATCAATGCTATTTCTGATACACCATTTTTAATAAGAGTTACATGATACACTTCTTCGTTTCCATTTGATACTCTTCGCGTAATGCTATATAAATTGTTTCCATAGGTATTGATGGCATTGGTGATCACAACATCCGGTACATATGTGTTAAGTACAGGTAAAGATGCTTTAAAACTTTCACCCCTCATCATGTACCATGGTTGTGTATTATAATATACACGAACAATCCTATTGTTATCGGTTTTGTACGTGGCATACCACCAATCGCTGGTCATAGGCATCCATGTTACTGTAGTTGCTGTAGGATAACTCGTCTCGAAGTTTGTCTTAATAGTCACAGGTACTTGTGAACTATTGAACTCTGTATTAGTCGATTTATACGTTGTCACTACTTCTTGTGCGTTTATTGTATAGGCAACTGCCAGGATAATTACTGCGCAAAATATTTTTTTCATAGATAATAATTTAAAAAAAGGTTAAACAATTGATTTTATCTATGAAATGAAAAACAAGAATGGTGCCTATGATTTTTTAAAATCCTTACTTACACAAAATGTGTTAATTATATCCAATAAAAATTATTTTCTTTTTTCCGGGGTATGAACATTGAAGAATTGTTCAGGTAAATAATTTCATCAGTATATATAAATCGGGCAAAATATTTCCACGTAGCGAATTATTTATTCTTACTATCTCTTGTCGGCATAATCATCATCATATAGACATATATTCCGAGGTTATCTGATAGAATTTCATCGGCACCAATCGTTGCATTATTCAATAACCGTGATCCACTGGGGTTAAGGCAACCCAATACTACCCGGTTTGTTTTAAAATTAATTGTTCCTGTTTTTTCCGGAACGATCATATAGGGAGACTCTGAATTCTTTCCATAAAATTTAAAACTACTGCCATTGAGCCTAATAAGGCTGTTAAGGCTCATGCCTGAATAAATACCGTCCTTTGAGTTCCAGACATTCTCGCTGATGATCCCATCATAATTTGAGATAGTGCCGGCATTCATGTTTCCGCCAATAATGAGGTAGGCTGGTTTACGAAGATTGACATTGTCTTCCCAAATAAAAACGGCCTGCCTGCTGGTCTTTGGAAATAAAACAGAGCATTTTGCCACTTCCTTATCAGAAAAATAATAAATATCCCTTATAACATTTTTTTCGCCGAAAACTCCCACAAGATATTCATGCGAGTAAAACTGCAACAGGTCTTCTGCAAATTGGATCGAATCAGGCAATGGAAGGACTTGCTGATTGATGACTAAAGAATAAAGTGTATCATCATCTTTTTTCCTAATCATATTTGCCAGCACTGTAGTTCTTTTCTTTTGAAACAATATGCCGGTAGTATCTTTTTCATTACCGCAAAAAAAACCTGCTTCTTTTAATTCCTTCAGGTTTTCTTTGAATTCCTTTTCCACAGAAGTGGTATAAGTTAATGAAGAATTATTCTTTGTTTGATATGCTTCAACAGTTCTTTGAATGTTCAACGTATCTTTCTTTTTCTTTTTAACTTTCTCAGGTTTTAAACTATAAATATATACCACTGCATCATTCTGCACCCTGCTTCCATTTAATAAAAATTTGTTCCTGGTTAAAAAACCATCAAGTTTTTTTTGTGGCAGAATAGATGCAGACAAAAAATCATTTACAGAAAGTTTCTGGCCAGTCACATTAAATGCAAGCAAAAATGATATAAGAAAAAGTAAAAATCCCCTCATAAAATAATTTGTTCTTTCATACACTTTGACAGCGGGGTCTTTCTTAAAAGAATATTGGGTTGAAAATCAAAAGGCAGGTATAAAAGTCTTCTCAATAACCATACCGGGAGAAAGGTTCAAAAAGTGTTCACATTCCAAATTTACCATTTTATCCCAAGTAATTGATATGCTTCGTAATGAATATTTACTAGGATCTCCATTTAATAGTACCCTCTTTGCTTTCTTGAACCCGGAACTTGACGATTTTCTTGATTAAGGCCAATGGCAATGGCTTATCAAGGGGAAATTGAACGGAACCTTCAGCAGTTTTATATTCTGCAAGTTCTTTGGCAAATGCTTTTACAGCAGATGGCATTGGGTAAAATCCAATATGCTTTTTGAATATGGCAAATGTGACAAGTATTTTCTGGTAAGAATAGGCAGGCATACGCCATTTCAACTCTTCCTTGGCCCCCGGTGCTGCCGACCTGATGCATTCATGTAGCTTCCACAATTTTTCCTGAACCTCTGGGAGTGCAGAATAAATATATTCGTCTATCGACTTCGGTTTCATCTGAATTGTAATAAAAGTTAATTCCCCTTACTCGCCTGCCATATAAACCACACATTCAAAATTATATATAAGACCAAAACTACCTGGGACGCAACTATATCAAACTTATACGCTTTTGCAGCTTTATTCTTCTTAATAAGATTTAAAGAATATGCATTTGCCGCAATGGTCGTAAAAATAAAAAATAAGGTAACGCCATGCAGCAGGTCAACCAATGTAAATGAACTCGATTCCGGCAACGCAGAGTCAATAATATATTTGTTACCAATAACAGCGAACAATGCACCTACTGTTAATCCGAAACGGGAGTCCATTCCATCTGCATGAATGTAAAAACATACATAGGAAATAAGGAAAGCGATATACATTCCTAAAAACATTTTCCAAAATAATCCTGAAGCTTCCCGGCTAACAACCAGTCTTATTCTAAATGAGCTGTATTCTGTATGTGGCTTAGCAAGTTCTTCATCTCCAAACCCGGTTTCATACATTTTTATTCCTGTTGAAAGCAAACAACTATCGATGGACCAACCACGCAATGTAAACCGTGAATCGTAATGCTGGCCAACTGTATCTGCCACAAAAACCATAGACCTTGAATCAAATTGGGAATTTTCGAATGCAATCCGGAGGCTTTGCCTGTCAAAGGGAAAATTTCCAATCCTCCATGAATCCTTCATTACACATTGTAATTTCATTTGCATAAATATCCTGTCATTACTGCTATCGATTGTTACAAAAGATTTGGTTACAGTTTTAGCTTGTGGTACTTCGAGATTATTATAAAAATCAAAATCTTTGTTTTTATATTTTAACCATATCCAAAAATTGACACTATACTCTTTCTGTTTAAAGTCTATATCATGAATGCTCGTAATAAAAATCCCTATGCTAACGGTATCGGGTTTTGTACCCTGCGCATTTGTGTTAAAACAAACAAATGAAAAAATAAAAAAAGAGAGTACCCTGGAAATAAAATTATTCTTCATATTTACTCATTGCTGACATGAAAGGTAGAAAACTGCCAATTAAAAACAAAGTACTTCTACAACGTATAATTTATCGAATCTTACAGATGAGAAAGTATTATTTTTTAGCTTTTACAGGCTGATGCATTATAAGTTTATTTATCTGGTCCCGGACAAGAATTGGCGACTTGGATTCTATAAGATAGCTATGAAGTGAAGCTCCATTTTCCCACGTATTGCTTCCATCTTCTCCTATTTTTATTTTGCCTGTTTGAATATTCCACCATGGCTTATATCCTTTTACGGCGATCAGCACAG
>Ga0207641_10001230_pt1 | contig 25672 bp, 18 predicted proteins | sample KBSSwiS62_FD_184306 | JGI IMG/M metagenome (GOLD analysis project Ga0207641, IMG submission 184306) | Switchgrass rhizosphere microbial communities from Kellogg Biological Station, Michigan, USA - KBS Switchgrass S6-2 (SPAdes) (version 2) | ecosystem: Host-associated > Plants > Roots >... | reverse complement strand
GAGACATAGCGACAACGCCCTTCGTAAACCAAGGCGGTGCACAAGAATTCCGGAAGGAATTGTGCTGGCAATGCTGCCAATATTCATTGTGCCCATCATGAGACCCAGGAAGTCTTCTTTGTTGCCTCGGTCAAGGAGGAACAGGTTGTAAAGAAAAAAGAACATGGTCATGCCAAAGCTGAAACAAAGGGAGGCCGCAAAGAATGTCCAAAATTGTCCGGTAAGGTTTTTTGAAGACAACCAATAGCCGATTCCCCTGGAAAGGACCACAGGAAGAACGCTGAGGTGGCCGACGACTCGCGAAGCAAACCATCCTGAGTATTGAAGGGACTTGAAGCTAAATCTCAGCAAGCCCGCCGGGCCTTTGGTGTTGGAAGAAACATTCTGGGAAGGATGGTTGGGCAGGACCGTTTCGAACGTTGGCCGCCGTCTCGGGAAAGCAGTCAAACGCCGGAGAAGTAAGGCGTTCTTTTCGGAAAGTGAGTCCAGGAAGTTCAAATGCAACCAAACGCTGTCTTTCCTTCGATGAAAAGGAGGCGATAGGGCCGACTTCGGAAAGTGCCGAAACCAAACCCTGGCTCCCGCCGGCAGACGATCAATTTCTTCTCGTGCTTCTGCGGACAAGCGGCACGCAAACAAATTTGCCGCAAGTAGAAAAGACACTGCCTGGAGTCGTCGTAGCGATTCGCTATGAAGAGATCGCCAGATCTGCCAAAACGGCTGGTCATCGGCGCTACAGTGCAGGAAACGAGCCAGGCAGTAGGCCTGTTCCGGGGCAACCGAACCGTGCAAGAGGTCGCGCACCACGTTCAGAGCCGTGTATCCGAGATTATCGACCGGTTGCAACCCCGGAAAAGCGATCCCATCCAGATGCCTTTCGATCCGGCGCGACCAAAACGCTTCTAATCCTTGCGGGTGAAAGCGCGCGAAGGATTCATCCCACCAGCGAAAATGAAGTTCGAAAGAAACCGGAATGTTCGGGTCAAAATGGTTTCCGCTCCAAATCCAGTCTGATTTCGGCGCCATGATAGGAAGATGGTCCATATCAAGGTGGTTGCCTCGATAGGACATTCCGTAACCGAGCGCGATGAGGGCGTCGCGCGCACGTTCAATCGAATCCGGAGGGCAGTAAAGGTCTATATCAGATTGCGGGCGGAATTGCGGGTGTTCCACGTAGCCCGGCCAGAGGGAAAAACCTTTCAAGACCACATGTTCGGCACCAGCCGCGCGAATTGCCTTCGCTGCGGCTGAATAGGTCTGTTTGATGCGCGCGAAGCGGAGAGCATTATCCGCCAGATGGGTGTCGACTCGCGCGCAGACCCACTCGGGTAGCATTTCGCCGCGAAGCCGCTTGAGGGGAAGCATCAGGCGAACGACGCGCCAACTCGAAAGAATGGCTTCCCACTGGGAATCCTTCACATCGCGCAAGGCTTCGGTGCGAGGGTCCTGAAACCGAAGAGCGTCAAGAAGAAAAGCTGGAACTGCTTCCATCGTAAGAACCTCTTGCGGTTGTCAAGTGCCGATGTGCAACGCCTGGCCCCTTGCGAACCAAGGCTTCGAGCAAGCGGAGTGCTGCGTCCATACTGCTGTAGCGCATCTCAAGAGTTTCCGCGCTTACCAGGGCGCGCAGTTCAGCTTTGTGTTCATCACGCACACGTTCTTCTCCATAACAAACGACTTGTTCAAGCCACTGCAAAGCCCGATCCTTAGGAAACCAGAACAGTCCTTCTGGCTCAGGTTCATGCCGATTCAAGAAAACCAGGTAGTCGACGGCGCATTCGGTGGTAACGGCGATCGCAGGGTGTTCGGCAGTGGCAAGCTCGATCGAAAGTTCCCCGGAAAGTCGGGCTGACACAGGTTGTCGGCCAAGTTCAGGGAAGAGCTCCGTTGCTGAATCGCGAAAACGTATCTGGTAAGGATTGCCGGTAACGAGCCGTTTTTGCCGCCTTCGGATCAGCTTGGTGGAATCGTCGGACAGAAACGTCCAACCATTGCGGGCACATGCGTAAGAAAGAGACGACTTACCCGCCCCTCCGTCTCCGCATAATAGGACTCCACGCCCGTCTAGCGCCACGCATGCCGCATGCACCGAAGTAAGGTATAGCGAATCGAGCAGAATCCACACCGTAGCTTCAAGAAAGTGATACCGCAGGTAAGCGCGATCGCAAACCGCCGCTTCACTGAGCCAGCCGAAAGCAAAACCCTCGCGCGTGTCGAGTGCTACATAGTTTTCTTGATCGGCAATCAGGGTGATTAGGTTTTGCTGGCCGCGGGCGGAGGGCGCTGGCGGGCAGACCGTGGAAGCGGAGGGAAGAACTCCCAAACGAATCTGTATGGAAGGAGCGGAAAACGATTTGGCGAACCGGCCCCAACTCGCTTCGGCAGCCGCCAGCAATTCATAAGAATTCGTTGTGATCTCTACCGGAAAGCCGACTGGATAGAAAGTGCCGCGTAGGGGAAGCTCAATGTCCCACCGCAGCGGGTCATTTGGATTAATGGGTTGCTGTATCGAGTCTCCGGTGATCATATTGGCCTAGGGAACCGATTCGGAACCGTGCGTGCAAGTCGCTGCTCCAGCAACAGGAACTGCAGCCTATCTAACATCAGAACCTATACTTCAACGCCGCCTGCACGATCCTTGGATTGCCAGCACTCGAGAAAATCACCCCAAAGGGTCCTGTACACTGAGTCGGCTGAGAGGGGTTCTCAAGCGGCGTACATGCAGCGAAGTCGTTCAGCGGCTGGCCAAATTTCGGTGTATTGGTGAAGTTAAAGAATTCGACGCGGAAATCCAGCACACTGGTCTCAACGATGTGGAAGCTCCGTTGGATTCCCAAGTCCAAATTCCGCTGATCCGGCCCACGCAGAATGCCCACTCCGCAGGTCCCAAATCCCGTGCCGTCGCCGATGGTCGGAGCCGCCGCGAACGCAGCCGGATTGAAGTACCCATTGATTCGCGACGTTATCGAGCCGGATGAAGCAGGACTAGCTCCCGTACAGTTTGCTCTGCTGAACCCCACAAGATTTCCATACACGGAACCAGCCGTGCTATCCGTCACGGTGATTGGTAAACCGGACTGTAGTACCACGACTCCGGAGAACTGCCACTGAGAAAGGATGTACCTCGCGAAGCGGGGACCACTTTTTAGATCCGGCGGCCGGTAGAGGAAGCTCCCCACGAATCGATGCGTACGATCAAAGTCGGCAAGGCCGCGGGACGAACGGGGATTCGTCTGCTCATTTCCAAGAAAATTTAAGTCGAGCGAATCAATACCACCCGTCCCACTTGTATAGTCCAGGTTCTTTGAAAAAGTGTAACTGGCCAAGAAGTCCAGCCCTTGGTTCATTCTCTTCGTGACGCTCGATTGTAACGACTGGTAGTGTGCATCGAACGAGGTCTGGCAAATGTAAGAGCCTCCCGCAAGGCCCGCGTAGGGAACTCTTTGCGCCAGATTTTCGTTCGTGGTTGTCGTTTCTCCGTTCACCGGATCTTCTGGCGTAGCTATGAGCGCCTGATTGAACTGCATGCATCCTGCAAGATGCGTGGTTTTGGAGCCGACGTAGCCGATTTGCAACAGAAAATCGTGAGCGAACTCGTGTTGGATATTCAGGTTGTATTGCTGTGTATAGGGACTTGTGATCGATCTCGAGGTGGCGCCGATAGCAAGAGCGCTGTTCGCTGTACGCGGGATAAAAATTGGATAAACGGAATTCGGCGGCAAAGGTGGAACGAAGGGATCTTGCAGTGTGGCAGCCGCGTTCAGCGGTCCCAACAGCGACTGTCTGAGTGAGAAGGGAAGCTGTCCTATGTTGAGAAGTACCAACTCTCCAGAGAGGCGTTGGTAATAAATTCCGTACCCACCTCGAAGCACCCAAGGCGACTTGCCAGGTAACCGGAGTGCGAATCCCAGACGCGGACCGAAATCCTTATAATCGGGATTCCAAAAGTCTGAGCTGGAAGTGCGGGTCACCCCGTCCGGAATCGCTCCCTTGTAATTGGACGGAATCAGAAAACCAGAAAAGCTGCCTGAAGCGGGAACCTGAGGCGTGGCCAATGCGGGATCGAAGTTCGAGAGGCGTCCGAGCGTTTCCGAAGGCGGGCCGAAATACTCATATCGCAGCCCGGCGTTGATGGTAAGGCGGGGGAAAACACGAAAATCGTCCTGAACAAAGGCTGCAAAGTCCGTATAGCGCTCGTCCTTTCGAAAAATTCCAGATGCTCCGGTGCTCTGAAACACATTGCTCTGTCCACTGCCATTCTGAGCGGCACTCTGCCCCAACAAAAAGTCAGGGAAGCTTTGCAGTAGGAGAAAACCGGCTGTTGTGAAGGGTGCGTCCACGACCAGTTGATGGCGCTTGACCTCCCCTCCGATCCTAAGGCTATGGTGACCGTGCGTCAGAGAAAGCATGTCTTGCCACACAAACGTGTTGGTGTTTTGGAAGTAATAGGGTTGGCCGAAAGACCCGATGGTAAAGAGTCCTTGAATCTGAATTCCGGGAAGGATAGGAAGCCCCGACGGCGAGGTCATTCCGACTTCGGCCGGGGAGATCGAACTCTGCCCAACTTGCAGGCCGTTGAACCGCACATAGCCAAACCGCGCGATGTTTATTAGATTTGGCTGAAATGTGTGCGCCTCAGATAGGACGAACACGCTGTTCTGTGCGTTAAAGGTGGTTCCCCATCCCGGAACCGTAGCAGCGAACGGTGTGAACGGCTGATTGGTTTCATCCTTGGAGTAAAAAAAACGCCCGGACAGCTGATCCGCTTGTGTGAGGTTTTGATCGAGGTTCACACTAAACTGGTCTTCGCGATATTTTCCAGGAAAGGAATAGGTAGACTCTCCGAAACCTCCAGAGATCGTTTGGGGAGTTGGAATCGCGTAGGTTCCGTCGGCCAGCTTGAAATTCAACAGCGCAAGAGCAACGGGATTGATGTTGGAGCCGTCCGAAGCGACAGCCACACCGCCGAAAGTTCCGGTCTGTCCTCCAAAGAGTTGTCCCAGTGCAGCCGGAGAGCGATCGTCCGTCAAAGGCGGAAGAATAGCGCTTTGAAGCGCGCCAGGTGCCTGACCATTGCGCTGGATGCTTCCTTGATAGGAGCCGAAGAAAAATGTCTTGTTCCGCCGGATGGGGCCGCCAATGGTCCCGCCAAATTGATTTTGTTTGAGGACCGGACGCGGCTGCCCATTTTTCTTCAGAAAGTAATCATTGGCGTTAAGAACGTCGTTCCTGAAAAATTCCCAAAGATCTCCATGAAAACTGTTGGACCCGCTTTTGCTCACAATGTCCACATTCGCGCCGGAGCTTCGGCCATACGATGCATCGTACATTCCCGTTTGGACCTTGAATTCCTGGATGGTGTCCGGTGCGGGAATGGCGATGCCGGGTTCCGGCGCAAAACCCGACGCAGAATTTTCCGAGAGGTTGTTGGCATCGATACCATCGAACTGAAAATTATTAGCGGTGGTTTTTGCGCCGTTTACCGAAACGTTTTGCGTATTCTTGCCGAACGCTCCGGCATCCGGAACCGCAACTACTACACCAGGCGAGAGAGCAAGAATCTGCGAAAAATTTCGGTTGGCCAGCGGGAGAGCAAGGATGTTTTTGTCATCAGTGGTGCGACCGAGCGTGGAACTCTGACTTTCCACCAGTTCCACGGATTCCGACACCTTGACGATGACGGAAGTTGCGCCCAACTTCAACTTGATGTCGATGATTGTCGTCTCGCCGGCCTGCACTCTTACGGAGTGCAATACCTGCTGTCCCAGGCCCGGTGCATCAACGGTAAGCCTGTAAGTTCCCGGTGGCAGTAGCGCGGAGCGAAACGTTCCCTCGACTGAGGTGACCGCATTCCGTGCCAGCCGGGAATCTTCATCCAAAATGGCAACTCGCGCATTCGCCACGGCCGCCCCCGAAGGATCGGACACCATGCCAGCAATTGCCCCAGTGCCGGGAGCCTGCGCGGTTGCTCTGGAATCCGCGCCTGACAAATCAAATATAACTACAAAGAAAAAACAGAGAACTCCGCGCGCTGCGAGGTTAAGACCTGCGACCAAAAAATCGCGTTCGGGAAACACGCTCTCTCGTTGAACAACCAACTCTCCCCCGCCTTGCATTTGTCAGGTAAATGTCGGCGACAATAAGAGTAAGCGTAACTTTGGTTGTCAAAAACGTGTCACGTATTTGCAATCCTTCTGCTGGTGGCTGCTGTCGTTGCTTGGTGCTCGGATTAGTACAAAAACGTGGTGTCCGGAAAAATAACATTCCCGTGACGCCTCAATGACAACTGACGACACCCCTCGAACTACTTTGAGATCGTGGCCAAGCTGCAACTTGAGCTGTTCAAGCCGGTTAGAGAGCGTCGGGCCGCCGTGACGATATTTTGTGGAACCATTTCTAGCAACTTGTAGGGTGTTTCGGCTTCTAGCGCTGTTCATCGCCGGATCTTCGTTCATCTGCGCCCAAGAAAACGTACCCATCCTTTCGGGAGGCGCCGGCTTTTTAGGCGCAAGCAAAGGCGGAGTCAACTCTTTCCAGCCGGTGATTGCTCCGGTCCTGACCATTCCCTTGGGCGACAAATGGCTCATTGAATCGCGAGCCGATCTGCGCGGTTTCGTTTCAAGGGAAAACGGAACCACCGGTCCATATCAAGGTCAATTCTTTGGAACCCTCGAGTATCTGCAGCTCGACTACAACGCAAATTCCCATGTCACGATCACACTTGGCCGCTTTTTAACGCCATTCGGATTGTACACAGAACGGCTCAGCCCCATTTGGATCAGCAAATTTCAAGACGCGCCGCTGATCACTCCGATCGGCACAGGCCAGGCTTACAACAACGGATTCATGCTGCGCGGCGCCTTGTTATCAAACAGCAGCTACGCCATAAACTACGCGGCCTACTTCTCTACGCTTAGTACCGTCGAGAATCTCGGATCACAGCGTGGAGCAGGCGGAAGGGTAGGTCTATTTTTGCCTGGAGCGCGCCTGGAAATCGGCACCTCATATCGGAGAACGTTGCAGGACAGCCATTCGAATTCTGTTGGGATGGATTTCTCGTGGTCGCCTTATAGCGTGCCGCTTGAGCTCAAAGGTGAATGGGCGCACTCACCTAACGGCTACGGCTACTGGATCCAGGCCGCGTACCGCCTCTCGCAGTTCGGGGGAGACGGCTCGGCACTGGGTCGGCTTGAACCGGTGTTTCGAATGCAGCAGTTTGTGCGCTCCGAACTAGTGGCAGGAGACTCACTTCCTGCTCATGACGCTCGACTCCCGGAATTCGGCTTGAACTACTATTTACCGCACGAAGTGCGGCTGAACGCGAGCTACGGTCGCGCCTATTTTTCTCAAAGCACGGATGTAAATGTCTGGGAGTTTGGTATCACTTATCGATTCCTTTTTCCGCTGTGGCCCGGAGGCGCCAGATGAAGAGGCGTGTCTTGCTCGCATTTGTGACTTTCAGTCTCGCGATTTTCGCCGTATGTGTGGGACAGGCAAAGTCGCCAAAGGATCAAAATGCCCCACCAGCAAAGTCCTCAAAGCCGGCTCCTTCCGAAGGGGAGAAACGTTTCCGCACAAACTGCGGCCGCTGTCATAACCCGCCGGAAGACATTTCTCCGCGCGAGGCTCGTGCGGTGGTCCGGCAGATGCGCGTAAGGGCCATGTTGAGTGCTGAGGACGAAAAACTGATTCTGGCCTACTTGGCACCATAAAAATATTTTCGGAGGCAAGCACTAAATGAGTTCCACGAGATTCTTCGCCATGTTGCCGGCAGCGCTGCTATTTTTGGGCGGCCCTCAAGCCGTATCAGAAACACTGGAAAAAATAGACGTTGTTGCGAGCAGATTTTCCTACAGTCCTAGCGAAATTACATTGAAGAAAGGCCAACCGGTCATACTGGTATTTCATACAAGGGACGTTACTCATGGCGTAAAATTGCCGGAGTTGAACATCGATTGTGCGATCCAAAAGGGTAAAGACACCGAGGTCACGGTTACGCCGTCTCAAACTGGCCAGTTTTTCGGCAAGTGTGCGTATTTCTGCGGAAAGGGACACGGTTCGATGACGTTGCAAATTAACGTGGTCGAATAGCAACTACCATGACCTGCCTTAGTTTTGGTGGATGTACCATCACTTTAACTGGCCAGGGCAGAACCTAAATTCCGCTACTTCAATTACTTCGGTCGATACATGTCCGAGAGTCGCAGAGTATCGCCCCGCGATTGACGCGGCAGCGGATCTATTGGAAGCCAAGGGAGGCACTGCCTCTTGGCCAGCGCCACCGGAATCTTCGAAAAAGCTCGAAAAGGCACGAAGGAGGACCCATGGACCCCAGCGGAGTCACCCCGCCCATTCCGGCGCGCATACATCTGCTCATTGACAATTCCCTGTTGCGTGGAGCCGTCGCGCGCGTGTTGCAAAAGACCTCTGATCTTCTGGTTGTCGGACAAAGCCGCCGGTTCGAAGCCACACGTGAAAGCCTGCTTCAGTCCAAATGCGAAGTTCTGGTTCTAGACGTATTTGACCCGAATTGGCTTTCGCAGTGCTTTGAGGACACACACCGGACGCACTCCGGCCCGCGGGTGCTGCTTATTAGCATGATCGACGATCCACAATTGTTCCTTGCGGCGGTTCGTTGCGGGGTTTCGGGATACTTGTTAAGCGACGCGTCAGCCTCTGAATTTATAGCGAGCGTGCGAGCGTTGTCTCGTGGTCAGGCCCACTGTCCTGCAAGTCTATGTTTGAAGCTATTTGAGGTTGTGGCGCAAACCGCCAGTCAGATTCCTGATTTGTGTGCACGAACACAACTCACGTGTCGCCAGCAAAATCTGGTCGCGCTCCTTGGCAAGGGAATGACGAACAAGGAGATTGCCTCACAACTCCACCTCTCGGAATTTACGGTGAAGAACCACGTTCGCCGGATCATGCGTCGGCTCAGGGCTAGCAGCCGGCACGAGGTTGTCGAGAAATTCATCATTCCGGCAGATGTCTTAGGCATGGGAGCCCCTTCGTGATGCGTTGGTTAGGAGGCAAACGGATGCGCAGATCCGACAGAGGTGCACACTGTGAGTGTAAGTAAGCCCATCCTTTCCAAGGTTAAAGTCGATCCCGGCCACAGCTTAATCTCGCTAAGCGTGGGCTTACTGAATCGAGGCCGTTGATGCTTACGCGGCTGACGGTTACATCGTTACATCTGGCTCTTTGCGCGTCTTAGACACTGCAATCGCCGCAAAACCAATCGGAATCCCCGGTTTCCCGTGGTTGTTTTTTTGATTCCGGCTACACCCGCCCGTCCGGCGCGGGAAATCGGCTTTTCTCCAATGAGCAGCTTTGTCCAAACGCTCGATCAACGTTTCGGGCCCTTGACGCGAATCAAAGACTGGCTACCGCAGATTCCCCCGCCTTTCCGCACAACCAAAGAAGCGTTAACAGCCGCGCTCGGCGCAAGCCGACCTGTCGCCAACAACGCGACCGCCGGCGGCAGAAACAAAGGCCATCTTGTACCACCTCTCTAGATGTGAAGAAGACAGGAAGTAGATTTATAACTATGCGCAGATGGCCTTCCGGACATCCGCTGGGCAAGTTGGGTTTTTGGAAGAACATCACAAATTGGTTTTCCGAGGCGGTCGGCTCCGTTGTCCAAAGGCGAGTAACCTGACGCGCCGAAGCCGCGTCACTCGTCACTTTGCCATAGTGTACTGTTAGGGCGCCGGCGAAATTCCGAGATCCGATCAAACGCATTTCTGGCTGAGTGAAGCATCTGTGTCGTGATCGATCAGACTAATTTAGCGCGAATCACGGGACAAAAGGCCCGGTCGAATCAAGAAAGAGCCACGCTGAACGATGGCGGCCACATTGCGCCCCGCGGCGACCAGCGCCGAACCGACTTTAACCGCTTCACGTTCTTCCGCAAAGAGTCCGGGACCGAGCATCGAACCCAGATAGATAAGGCCCCCGCAACCGATCGTCTTGCGTGTACATACTGTATAACTCGCAAACTTAGCGACGACTTCGCTCCTATCGCAACAAACCGGAGTGACAGCCTCGAACGTTCGCACCAGACATCCAATTGGCCGGAAGTATTCAATATATGCAGTTCTTGCCAGATGTTTCGTGACCTTGATCGGCGGCAGTAGTTTGAGATCAAAAATCCTTTCGCAGACCTCGGCCTGACGCCGGTATTTTGCCTCTGTTGAAAATCCGAGACCCGATTCAAAAATGACCCATGCGCCCAGGTGCATTCGTTCGAGCAACGTTGCGCCGCTTGCAAACGACAGCTGTCTTACCCCCGGAACAATGATGAGTGAAGCGGATGCCCTGGATGAGACAGACCCATCTCCGGCGACGGAAGCCAGTAACTGGCGAAAACCTAGAGCTGATTCCGCTGAAAGACAATGATCCTCAGGCCAAATTTCCGCCCGGACCGTCAAATCGGGCTCAAGAACCGGGAGATAAGCTGCGAGAGGCGTCACGGCCAAACCGGTCAGAAATTCGCGCCGTGTTGGCACGGTGTCAAAAGCTCCCGGCGATGAAACGATTCAACGCCGCAGCAGTGTCAAACACTTGTTGATCCGCCGCGTACCGATAACGTGACTCCATCTCGGCGATCAGCCAACCGTCGTAGTTCACTTTGCGCATGGCCTGGTGAATTGCCGGCCAATTATTGTCGCCGAGGAAAATATTGGTGTAGACGCTCTGATCGCCGCAGCGGCCGCGATGTTTTAAGACATCCTTCACGTGAATTCGCGTAATGCGCGGACCGTGGATCTCGATCCACTGTTCGGCAAAGCCGGTGTCATGAATATTGCCCACGTCGAGATGAATGCCGACCCACGGGCTGTTAACTTCGTCCAGGAATGTAGAAAACTCTCGTGGACTCAACAGGAAACGCTGCTCGGAATTACAATTTTCCACGCCGATCTTCACGCGCGCCTTGGCGGCAACTTCCGCGAGCCTTTGCAGTGTGCCAACTGTTCGCTTATAGACTTCATTGTACGGCGTCTCCTCTGAGACTACGCCGGCCACAATAAGAATCGCATCGGTAGCAAAAATTTGGGCTGCCTCGATTTGTCTTTCGATATGGCGGGAGGCAGCCTCCCGCCTCGCCGGATCGCGCGAAGCAATATTTTCTTCCCAGTCCAATGTATTTGCGATATCAGAAACGACCAGCCCCGCGTCTTGAATCTGTTTTGCCCTCGCTCGAAGATCAGCATCCGAGGTATGCATCTGAAACCACGGACGGTCACCCAACCATAGCTCGATCCCATCGAATCCTGCCCGTTTCAGCAGCGTCAAGCCTTCAGCGAATGTCGTTCCCTTGGGGAAAAAATTGTCGCCTGTCGATTTTTTCATGTCCATTTCCTGAACTGCAGAAAGATTGTGAACTGACTGTGCCACAACCTAGTGCTTGGGTGCTTGTCGTTCTGCCGATTTGGCCGAAGGGCAGTGTCTGAGCGTCGACATTATAGCCATCGATTCGCAATTCAGGAGCCTCTCGCGAGCTTAACCGCAGCCGGTACTCGGCCATAATCGTCCTCGATTCGTGCGGCAATAACGTTATGGGGTTGTTGGTATAAGTGATCGGTAGTATCTTTTCTTCTTTTTCGCTGAGGATTTCTAGGCGAACAAAGAAAGCTATCCGGTTGGTGGGATTGCAGAGTAATCGTCGCAGAATTTTGGCCGTGGTCCGTGATTACATTCGCGGAAGCTTTTAAGTTCACACGCGACATCGTGTTTAGCGCCGAGAGATCTGTCCACGTGACCAATCGGTCGTTGCACTGGATATCCTTTTTAGGCGCGCCTAGATCATCATCTGCACTGGAGTTCCAGTAGGTGTTAGCCGCCAAAGCCCACCATTTTCCTTAAACCGACGAGTCCCACGCTGAGCTAATGAAGACTTAAAAGTCGCCGGACAGGGCATTTTTGCAAGAACTTCGCGGCGAAATCACGAGGCCACCTTTTCAAGTCCGCTGCGCCCTGCCCACTGATGGCCCTAATGAAGGGATAGTTCGCGGGTGGGACAATGAAGGTAAACGGAGTTCGATGATGAGTCCATTATGAGGAGAATTGCGCGCGGAGGCTGTTCCACCGTGGAGCCGCATCGCGTGGTCCGTAATTGCGAGGCCCAACCCAACACCGCCGGTGTCACGCTCGCGTGCGTCGGCAACGCGGTAAAAAGGGCGGAAGATGTTGGCTAGGTCCGGTTCGGGCACGCCAGGGCCGTGGTCAGCGACTTGCATGATAGCCATGGTATTGCCGTTGTTAACGTCCGCCAAGAGACTAACTTCGATCTGTGTGCCACAGTCGGTATAACGAATGGCGTTCCGCAAAACATTTTCTACGGCACTTCGCAACTGCACGGGATTCGCGCTCACCAAGAGCGGCTCTGAAACTAAGAGAATCACGGAGCGCTCTACACTGCGCGCTTCAAAATCTGCGTCGGCAACAATCTCCTGTAAGAATAGAGAAAGCTCGATGGTTTTGCGTGCTGCCACGTTGGTGTCGCTCTCCAATCGAGTTAGAGTCAGCAGTTGCGAGATCATTTCGTCTAGGCGGTCTGTTTCCTTCTGAATTCTGTCCCAAGAACTTTGTAGTTCTGGACCGCTGCGCTGCCGTCCAATACCGGTCGCAACATTCATGCGAGCAAGGGGAGAGCGCAATTCGTGTGAAATGGCCTGTAACAGGCGGCGCTGAACGTTCATGAGTGTTTCGATGTGTTCGGCCATCTGATCGAAATCGTGGCCGAGCACGCCAATTTCGTCTTGGCGCCCGCCGAGCGCTGATCCGACGCGCGTATTTAACTTGCCCGCAGCGACCTGACGAACTGCGGCCTGCAGACGCAGTACCGGCGAAGTGATGTAGTGAGCCAGCCACCAGCAAAGCAGCACCCCAACTGCGACGATCATGGCGATTCGAAATAGAAGATCACGTAAGTTGGGCGGCAGAGGTCCGGGCGGCGGAGGTAAGGCGTTCGTGTAAAAGACGTAGGGCTTTCCACTCGGCCCGTAAGTCCTTTGCGCGAGCAGTCTGCTGGAGCGGCTCCATTCGAATTGCGTTTCGTACGTACCAAGGGCACGGGCTGCCAGTGAATCTAGGTGCGGGTCCAACGCACCCTTTAGCAGGTCTCTTCGGCCAGCATCGAACATGCCCGCCGTGGCCGCGCCGTCTTCATTCATTTCGGCAAGGTATTTCTGTAGCTCTGTGGGACCGCCTGTTTCGTACACTCGCGCGGCGTGCTCTGCTTCTGCGCGGACCACGCGCTCGACGAAGGAGCGGATATGGCGACCTTCCTCTGCGCTGCGACTCGACGCAACGGAAAGCGCGAGCGTGCTCCCGACCAGAAACATGGCTACTAGAAACCAGAGGAAAATTTTCCAGAAGAGACGACTCATGATGCGAGATTGTGAATCGAATCCATTTGATCAGATAGGTGCGAGTACAGATAACCGATATTGCGCACACTTCGGATTCTTTCGACTCCGTTGGGCAGTGCTCCCAGTTTTTTCCGAAGATTGCTGATGTGGACGTCGATGCTGCGATCGAAGGGGGAAAATTCGCGGTCCAATACCGTGCGTACCAAGTCTTTGCGCGACAGAACACGGCCACTGGACTTGGCGAGCGTCGCGAGCAGATCAAACTCTGTGGTGGTGAGATCGATCGGTACGCCCGCGATCCGGCACGTACGCGAACCTCGATCGAGGGTCAAGTCGCCGCGTTCCAGCCGTTCCGGACTCCAAAGTGCGTCCGCAGATGTAGCCGGACACAGACGGCGCAGCACCGCCCGTAGACGCGCGACCAATTCGCGTGGATTAAACGGTTTCGCTAGATAATCGTCGGCTCCATATTCTAGGCCAATGATTCGATCCACATCTTCGCCACGCGCCGTCAACATCAGAACTCCAATACGCGAGGCGCGACGGATCGCTTGCAGGACTTGCAGTCCATTCATAGCCGGCAGCATCACGTCCAAGATTACGGCGTCGTATTTTCCAGAGAGAGCTTGTTCGAGCCCGTGCTTCCCGTCATGGAGCAAATCGACGTGGAAACATTCCTGGATGAGATACTCTCTCACCAGCTCGCACAGTTCACGATCGTCGTCGATAACTAGGACGCGCCCCATACCGGTATCCTGGGTCAGATTTCGATCTTCGCTATCTTCGCAAGGTGGTTCAGATGCCAGCTCGTACATAAAGGTAGCCTAGAACCAATTGCTCTTCAGAAATGTAAAGATGCGTTAAGGACATCCATATGTCTTTTACAAGTTTTAACAACGATCTCGCTCAAGCGGCTCTCGTGATTTTCCGCTTCGCGGCGTCACTCACGAAACCATTCATCGCAAGCATCGATGGCCTTCGCACCAAAAAGCCGCGAATCCAGCCGCTTTGGTGCATCCCTAGGTAGCGCGAACCCCCTGCAAGATTGCGTCACCGCGTTCAGCTTACGAGAAGAAGCTTAATGAAAGCTCGTCGAGACGATCATCGGAGCAAACATTCGCTAACCTGGCGTTGACGAATCTTCACCGCACAAAGTTGAAATAGGCGGTATTCAGCAGGGTGAGAAGGGCCGATGCCGAAACAAAAGCCTCCCCCACGAGGCTATTTGGGTGCGGTTCGGTGTTGCTAGCGTCTCTCCCAAGCTGCGACGCTCCCGCACCCTAGGAGGTTTGACGTTAAAGCTCGAGTTTGCAAGACAAGTTGTGGCTAGAAAACCCCAAACCCTGGCCACTTTGCACCGCTGTGGAAGGCCTTCCGCAGCGGTGCACTCTCTGCAGATAATTCTGGCACTCACACCCGGCGACGCCGTTTCCCTCAATAGGAACATAGGTCTGCATCGTGGAGCGTTGATTCAATTGGTTTCCCTCGTGATGGAGTCGTCTCAACCCAGGACAGCCGCGACTACATACTATTCACGGGTGAACGCCAGATTGTCGAAGCGAAGACCCTGTCCGTGACGGTTTCTGGCACGAAGTTCAAACGAGGTACATCCGTGGAGTCCGAATCGAAGGCGGAATACGTAACCGAGCTCGCTCCGTAAGAAATCTTCGTAACGGCGGAGCGGGAGCCAAGCAAGTGCGACTCGTCCGCGGGTGCCCACTCGGGCACGGCCCAGAACGCATCCATCATCCGGCGGCCCGTCAGAAAATTCCCACGGAACGGCCGACGATCGGCGACCCGAGCCGCAATAAGCCAGCCATGCGCCGTTCAGCACTCAGTCGGGTTTCCTACGGAGCTCCCTGAATTTAGCAGCACACGTGGATGAGGCAGGCTATGCCAAATGAGCAGATTCGCGGGCCCATCGAGCCTTTTGACAGCTTCTATGAGAAGTGAGGTGGTGGCGAGCCGAGAATCTCAGCAACCCTAAAGCGAAGGTTCCTCTTGGTTCTAAGCTGAACTGCGGGCAAACCGTCGGCAACAAATGTTGCGAATAAGGCGAATAAGGAGGCACCAACCACGAACGGCTTCCCAAGGCGTTTCTGCCTCAATTGATCGCGCCGGGTCCACTGACCGGAATTGTTACGTTGACTTGCAGGCCGGGATCCGCGTTCTCGGCCGTCAGCGAACCATGGTGGAGTAGCACTGCCCGGCGCGCTATCGACAGACCTAGTCCAACACCGCCCGTCGCACCGTCGCGCGATTCCTCAACCCGAAAGAAAGGGTCGAAGATCCGTCCCAGCATTTCCTCTGGTACTCCAGAACCGAAGTCACGCACTTTAAGCGTTACATTTTCGGCGTTCTCTTCCAGCTGTACCGAAACGCTGGAGTCCGCTGGCGCAAACCGAATCGCATTTCGTAACACGTTCTCGATCGCGCGGCGCAAGAGTTCGGGATCACCGTCGACAAATACCTTCGAATGAACTTGCATGTCGATTTGTACATTGCGGACGGCAGATTCGACCTTACAATCCTCGGCGATCTCTCGCACCAGCTCGACAATGGAAACACGCCGCGTCTTTCGTGAAGAAGGATCTCCCTCCGCACTGGTCATCTCGAGCAACGACCCGACCAATTGTGAGAGCCGCTCGATTTCGCGCCGCACGCGGCCGGTCGCCTGAGAACTAGCCGTATCGCTCATCAGCTCCGCCGCAAAACTCAGACGAGCTAACGGCGACCTCAATTCATGCGAGACATCCTGCAGCAAGCGTCTTTCCGCCGTGAGCAAGGTCTCAATTCTGCCCGCCATGCTATTAAACGCTCTCGCGAGAACTCCAATTTCATCCCGGCGATCACATTGCACGCGAGCAGAGAGGTCGCCTCGGCCGAAGCGGTTTACCGTCTCCGCCACGCGACGAAGCGGCGAGACGATCCGGGCTGAGAGTTCCCACCCCAGCAGGACAATGGCTAGACCCAGTAAGAGAAAGTAGGGAATAAACCGACTAAATCCAAGCGGCGGGGGTGCGACCACGACGAGCCGATATCGTCCGTCGCCAGAAGCCTTCACGATGATGAACTGCCCGTTTCTTCTTTTGGGCATCCCGATGGAGTTAAAGCCCGTGGCCATCATCGCGGAGCGATCCTCACCAGAAACCAGGTCTCGCCCCTTCGCATCGGTCAGAAACCGCGTCCCTTTCAGGGCCTCATCGGTCTCGGCAAGGTAGTGAGCAACACTTTGCGCGCCGCCTGTCTCATAAGCTCGGCTTGCCTGCTGCAGCTCGAGCGTCATGGACCCTTCGAAAAACTGACCAACCGTGTTCCGGGCAATGTGGCCAGAGATCAAAAACATAGCCACAGCGGTCGCAATAAAGGTAATCGAAAAAGTGACGACAACTCGCAGAGAAAGCGTTCGCATCGCCGGCTACCTAAGACCCAATGACATATCCGCTGCCGCGAACAGAACGAATGCTGGCAGGCTCTATTTTTCTCCGAAGATTGCTGACGTGCACATCGAGCGACCGCTCAAACGGGCTGACCTCACGGCGGTAGAGAACTGCGCCGATCTCATCGCGTGTCACGATCCGGCCCGGAGCCCTCATCAGCAATTCAAGAATCTGGAACTCGGTCTCAGTCAATTCGACCTCTTGGTTAAAACGAAGCACGACGCGCGTGCCCGGGTTCAATTCCAGCGGCCCAACCCGCAATACCTCGTGCTGCGCAAGGCTGCCGCCTTGATAGCGCCGCAGCACCGCCCGGACGCGCGCCAGCAACTCTTCCGGCCCAAACGGCTTTGGAAGATAATCGTCCGCGCCGCTGTCCAATCCGGTCACACGATCGCGCTCTTGTGTACGCGCCGTCAGCATGATCACCGGCACGGAGCTGTGCCTGCGCAATTGACGCAAAACTTCGAATCCGTCGAGCAAAGGCAACATTCCGTCCAGAATGACCAGTTCGTATTTCTCTTTTAAGGCGCGCGCGAGCCCGCCACGACCGTTGTTCGCGAACTCAACTGCGTATCCTTTTTTTCCGAAAAACTCTTTCATCAATACGCATAGTTCCGCGTCATCGTCCACCAAAAGAATCGTTCCTTTGGCCGCCAGCGTCGCGCGCTCTAGGGGCTGCGTCTGCACCATGCCGGTTTCAGTATCTCTCTAATCCTCCCGTTGCGAATCGCTCCTTTACAAATCTTACGAGTCTCCTTCCCCGAAATTACATCTACTAAACAGAGAGGAGCGCGCGTTCCTCGAATGCGCTGAAACCAGAGGCCAGCATGAAACGAATTGCGCTGCATATGCTGATGGGAGAAACCGGAAAGTATTTGGGCATCGTCGCCGGCGTGATGTTCGCTTCTTTGCTGATCATTCAGCAACTCTCGACGCTTGTCGGCATCCTGACGCAGACCTACTCGGGGATAAGCGCAGTACATGCAGACATCTGGGTGATGGACGCCAAGGTCAAATCCATCGATGACTCAAAACCTATGACTGACGGGCAACTTGGCCGCGTACGCAGCGTAGAAGGAGTGGCGTGGGCGGTACCACTCTATAAAGGATCGATATCGGCGCGTCTTGAAAATGGCGACACCGTAGTCGCAACCCTGTATGGCCTCGATGATACGACGTTCATCGGCGGGCCGGCGCAAATGGTGCAAGGAAATCTGGCCGATTTGCGCAACAGCGATTCCGTCATTGTCGACGAGATGAGTGCCATGGACCGCCTCGCGCACGTCGCAGCCGACGGATCCCGCGTACCATTGAAGTTAGGCGACACGCTCGAATTAAACGATCATCGAGTCCGCGTCGTCGGCCTGTGCAAAGTGGGACGCGGATTCCAGTCCTTGGCGGTGGTCTATACGACTTATACCCGGGCTCTCTCGATCGCCCCTACCCAGCGGAAGAACCTTTCCTACATTCTAGCGGCCGCACAAGCAGGCAAGGCACCGGAAGAAGTCGCAGGCAAGATCGGCCGGGTAACCGGCCTCGGCGCGTACAGCTCAGAGCAATTCGTCCAGAAGACCCTGCATTATTTTCTGACTGAGACCAGCATTGTCATCAACTTCGGCTTGTCGGTGATCGTGGCGTTTCTGATCGGCACGCTCATCGCGGGCCAGACCTTCTACAACTTCACGATGGACAACCTCCGGCACTTTGCCGCGCTCAAGGCCATGGGTGCGAACGACGGCATGATTCTTTCCATGATCTTGCTACAAGCCGGTCTCGTCGGCATGCTCGGCTACGGACTCGGCACCGGCCTGGCCTGCTTGGCCGGGCTAGCGGGCCAGGACAGCGTAATCACTTTCAGCCTTCCCTGGTACGTGCTCCTCGGCGCAGGACTCGCCGTGGTGGGCATCTCGGGGATCTCTGCGTTGCTGAGCCTTCGCAAAGTGATGAAGCTCGAACCAGGCGTGGTGTTTCGAGGCTAACTGTGAAAACTACAGCGAACCACGTCATCGAATGCCGAAGTGTGAAGAAGACCTTCGGAAGCGGAGCCAGCGAGGTGCATGCATTGCGAGGGATCGATATTTCCGTCGAGGAAGGCGAAGTGACGATGTTCGTCGGTCCATCGGGATGCGGAAAAACTACGCTGATTTCGGTTATCGCCGGAGTTCTCGATGCCACCGAGGGTGAGTGCAGGGTCTTTGGCAAATCCATGCAGGAAATGAGCAACGACGAAAGGACCCGCTATCGCGGGAAAAACATCGGCTTTGTTTTTCAGCAGTTCAATCTGATTCCCTCCCTCACGCTCAAAGAGAACGTTGGGATTCCCTTGATGATCAACGGAATTGGCTACGACGAAGCCGTCGAGAGAGCTGAACAAACTCTGGGCCGCGTCGGTCTCGGCGAACGCGCCGGCGATCGCCCGACCCAACTTTCCGGTGGCCAGCAGCAGCGCGTGGCGATCGCTCGGGCGATTGTGCATTCACCGCGCTTGGTCGTTTGTGATGAGCCGACCAGCGCATTAGATCACACCACCGGACAACACGTAGTGGAACTGCTCCGCGAAGTTGCAGCGGGCGACGGGAGGGCGCTCATCGTGGTTACTCATGACAACAGAATTTTTCAATACGCGGACCGCATTGCTCGCATGGACGATGGAAGGATTCAGGGCGTTTACGGCTCCTTTCAGGAGATGGCGGACGCAGAAAAGGTGTTGCAATGAGTCGCAAATCGATCCTCCCCGCAGCCGCTGTGGTTGGAGTCTTGTTCGGAATCTTCATGGTGGTGAAGACCACCAAACCCGCGCCGAAGCCCAAACTGGTCGTAGAGCCGTCGAAAGCGCCGTTTGCGTCCTATGTTTCGGGTGCCGGCCTGATCGAAGCTTCCACCGAAAACATCAAAGTGGGGTCACCCGTGGGCGGGCTAATTACTAAGGTGTTCGTCCGCGTAGGTGGCCGTGTGAAGAAAGGCCAACCGCTCTGGCAAATTGACCAAGGTCCAAAACGCGCGGAGCTAGCGCGCTACCAGGCCTCGCTTCAAGCGGCGGAAGCTACACTTAAAAAACTACGCCAGGGGAATCGCCCGGAAGAGATCGCCAAACAAGAGGCCCAGGTAAAGCAGAGCGCTGCCCAGCTCGAGGATGCTCGTCAGCAGCTGCGGTTGCGCGAATCGGCCGCTACCGAGGACAGCCGCGCGGTGAGTCAGGACGACCTCAATCAAGCGCGCAATACCGTCAACCAGCGCGACGCCGCACTGGCTTATCAGCAGCGGCACCTAGAAGAACTTAAGGCCGGAACCTGGCAACCGGAAATTCGCGTTCAAGAGTCGGAGGTCGATTCCGCCCGAGCGCAGGTCGCCCAAACCCAGTTGGATCTCGATCGTTATACAGTTCGTTCGCCCTTAGAAGGAGAGGTGCTGCAAGTAAAGATACATGCCGGCGAATACGCCCCAGCTGCACAGACCGACGATGCCTTGATGATGGTCGGAAACAACAGCGTCTTAAGCGTTCGCGTGGACGTGGACGAGCAAGATGCCTGGCGAGTCGAAGCGACCCAGTCGGCCATGGCGTACCCTCGCGGCCGCAGCGACGTCGCAATTCCTCTGACTTTTGCCCGTTTCGAACCCTATGTCACGCCCAAAAAATCACTGACCGGCGCTTCGACTGAACGCGTGGATACCCGCGTTCTCCAGGTAATCTACACGTTCCATCAGCCGAAAGATTTCCGGCTTTACGTGGGTCAGCAGATGGACATTTTTATTGCTGCATCGCCCCTGCCTGACCCGGCCGCCAACCAACCCAGGACGATTGCGAAGGAAAAGCCATGAGCATCTCTTCAAGGCGCTTGTCGGCGCTTTTCCTGGTGTTGTCCATCGCTACTTCCGCCGCCCAGGCGCATGACGATACGAAGCCAGTCGTTACTTCGCCGCAAGCACCGCCGCGTTATGCCGAGGCCCCGCTTGAAGGCGTCGCCAAAGATCTCTCTTCCCTGGCCGAGTGGTGGCAGAACTTTCATGATCCCGAACTCCAGTCCCTGATTAAGCGGGCGCTGACCAGCAATTTGGATGTGCGACTCGCGCGTGCCAAACTGCGCGAGTCGCGCGCCACGCTGCGCAACGCGCGCTTCAGCAAGCAAATCCCCGCTGTCAACATCGATGGTTCATATACGCGGTCCAGGACGAGTTCGGATAATCCGCAAATACCTAAGCTCAGCTCCGGCGGTAGCCAGACTACCCTAATTCCGACAACGTATGGCGTATACCAAGCCTACTTCGACGCCAGTTATGAGGTGGACATCTTCGGCGGCGTGCGGAACCAGGTCAGAGCCGCAAGGGCCGACGCGGCCGCAAGCGAAGAAGACTTACGCAACACCCTGATCAGTACGCTGGCCGAAGTTGCCCGCGATTACCTTCAGCTCCGCCAATATCAACAACAATTGCGTGTCGCCGAACAGAACGAAGCTTCCCAGCAAGACACACTGAACATCACACAGGTGAGGAAGAAAGCCGGCCTGGTCAGCGATCTTGACGTGGCTAACGCCGCGGCCAGTTTGGCGTCGACTCGCTCTTCCATTCCGACTCTGCAAGCCAAAATCAGCGAGCAGATTCATGCCATCAGCGTCCTACTGGGCCAAAATCCAACCGATCTCGATGTGGAACTCTCCAAAGAGTCGGGGCAGCCCACGGCACCCGCAGAGATCCCGCTGGGCTTGCCTTCTGAACTCCTCCGCCGCCGCCCAGATATTCGCGAAGCCCAGCGCAACGTCGAAGCGGCTGCTGCGCGCTTGAAAGTTCAGACTTCCAAGCTGTTCCCCAGCATCTCCCTAACCGCCGAATATGGCGGGCAAAGCGGCAGTATCGGAAACCTGGTGAACGCGGCGGCGCGTTTTTTCAGTTTCGGCCCGTCGATCCAATGGGAGATTCTCAATTATCCAGCAGTGAAATCGAACATTCATATTTATCAAGCCAAGCGGGACGAACAAATCCTGACGTATCAAAAAACCGTTCTGACGGCCTTTCAGGATGTCGAAGACGCGTTGGTTGCCTATCGCACTGAACAAACTCGCGAGAAAGTTCTCGAAACGGAAGTCGAACAATATCGCAATGCCGCTTCGCTAGCGCTGACCAGGTACACGCGCGGGCTGACAAATTTCCTTGATGTATTGGAAGCGCAACGTTCGCTCTACACTGCCGAAGACGCATTGGTCGAGAGCCGAGCGACTCTCGCGACCAACCTCATCTCTCTCTACAAAGCTCTCGGCGGCGGCTGGGAGAAAAACGATCCGGTCGCCCTGCCAGAATCCAAAGTCATCCCCGGAAATAAGCAAGGCTCCTGAAGTATCACGCGGTCACCGCAATGGAGGAGGCAGGCTGATGATTCGATCGACTCAATACACACTAAATGCCCGTCTTTACGAACGCCTGCCACGAAGAACGTTTTTGCCCTTCGCGTGCTTGCTGCTGGCCCTGACGAGCGTAGCGGCGCAGTCCGAACAGGCACACACAAAGGATATTTCCGGCACCTGGGTCGCAAAGACCCAAACACCTATGGGGGATCTGGAAATTGTGTACGAATTGAAAGTCCAAAACGGAAGGATCACCGGCACGCAAAGACTGCCCTTTGGCGATGCCCCCATCGTGGCGAGCAAATTCGACGGCGATCGCTTTGAGCTTACCATCGAACTCGAGTCCTTCGGCGATACGCAGAAAGCGACCGCGAAAGGCAAGATCGTTGGCGACACGCTCGAAATCGCGCCGGCATTCCCCAAGCCTCCTGAAGGTGCCGGCGGACCCGGTGGCGCTCCACCAGCCATGTTCTCAAGCTCGATGGTCTTCCATAGAGGAAAACCTACGCCGTCTAATCGTGCGCCCGCTGTCGACTACAACAGTCTGCCGAAAATCCAGCTTCCTGCTCTACATAGTGTGCTCTACAACGGCTTGGCCGCCACGCCTCCAATGGGTTGGAACAGCTGGAATAAGTTCCATACCAACATCACTGACCGGACCATTCGCGAAATCGCCAACGCCATGGCCTCATCCGGCATGCGAGACGCCGGCTATCAATACCTCATCATCGACGATGGCTGGCAGGGCCAACGCGACGATTCAGGCCGACTGCAACCAAACTCCAATTTCCCCGACATGAAAGCTTTGGCGGATTACGTTCACTCGAAAGGACTCAAGCTCGGAATCTATTCCTCTCCCGGGCCCCGGACTTGCGGCGGCTTTGAGGGCAGTTATGGCCAAGAGGAAATGGACGCCAAGACCTGGGCTGCCTGGGGCATCGACTATCTCAAATACGACTGGTGCAGCGCCTCACGCGTGTGGAAAGACAGGCAGATGCAGGCCGTCTACCAGCGCATGGGGGATGCGCTCCGCGCCACAGGGCGGCAGATCGTCTTCGCGCTCTGCCAATACGGCAGGGCAAATGTTGGTGATTGGGGAGCCAGCGTTGGCGCCAACTCCTGGCGCACCACCGGGGACATTTCCGATAGTTGGGTCTCGATGAGCAGTATTGGTTTTTCACAAAGCAGTTGGGCACCTTTTGCTCGGCCGGGGCATTGGAATGACCCGGATATGCTGGAAGTGGGTAACGGTGGTATGTCCACCACCGAGTACCGTACCCATTTCACCTTGTGGGCAATCCTGGCAGCACCGCTCATCGCCGGCAATGATTTGCGCAACATGTCCCCGGAGATTATGGGAATCCTCACCAAAAAAGAGGTGATTGCCGTGAACCAGGATAAATTGGGGCGTGCGGGCGAACGCCTGTCCAAGAATGGCGACGTAGAAGTTTGGGTAAGATCTCTGGACGCAGGCGCCTACGCCGTTGCTTTTTTTAACCGTGGGCTGACACCCGCTCCCGGCTCGCTGCGCTGGACCAGTTTAGAAATCGACCACACCCCCAAGGTTCGTGACCTTTGGCAACACGTCGACGTTCCCAGCTCTGCCGACGGATTTACGGTGAGCGTTCCCGGACACGATGTTGTGCTAATCCGCGTTTCACCATGACCGGGCTTGGCACACAAGTTTCCGAGCTCTCGATAGCTGGGCTCTTCGTCCAGTGATTTGGGTCCATGGTCTTCCGAGAAAATGTTGTGACAATGCGAGATCGGACTCATCTCATCGCTAAAACCGATTGCTCATTATTATTCTCCGCGCCTAATCTCAACCATTGGCACGATATCCGGCCGAGGGTAGACATAGACGCCGAATGGATCGGTTGCCACTAGTATTCTTCTCCGTTCCACAATCAAAGAAACGGGCTTCACGGGCACCCCGGCCGCCGCGAAGGCGTATGTACCTATCCGATTCCCTTCCTTATTAAAATGTAGAAGCTTCCCGCCGATAGCCACCCAAACCTCCTCGGTGTCGGTGTCCACGCCTATGGCGTCGACGTCGGGAACGATTTCGGGCCCGCCAATGTCGGGCCGGATCGTTACGTCGAATGTCATACCCATTGTATTCTTCAGACCGAATCCACCCTTCGGAGGTCCGCCCGGACCCGCTCCTGGACTTCCGCCGGGCCCTCCCATACCTCCAGCTGGAAGTCCCCCTTTGACCCACTGTACGGCGGAGCTCATCATCGCAGGCATGCCGCCGCTCATTGGCCCGATCATCCCCATACCACCCATGCCCGTGGGAATGACTCCAACCATCGGAGACGATCCTCCCGCGATACTGCCAGGAATTGGACCGATCGACGGTCTTCCGACTCCAATCGTACTGAGCGCGAGCGACACATTGGAATCGGGGTCGGAAACGGTAATTTCGCCAGATTTGTTCTTCGGGAGTTTTTGTTTCGCTTCCGTGGGACTCGCGACGGCCGGCGACTCCAGTGCCACGACGGCAGCGGGGGTGCCGGGACGGTTTCCCGTGGCCCGGTCTACGCCCGTTGCAGCGGCGCTTCCGGCAAGGTCATTCGAGACGCTGTGATCATTTGCATCGGCTACTGGCGCGGTAGTCGTGGCCCGCGTTTTCGGCGGCTTGTCCATCCTAAGAGCAAGCTCCGTTTCGCCATCGTTTGCGTCGTTGCTCGGCATCGCCGTACCAGGTCGGCCCGATGTCCCGCCCATGCCCATTCCACTCATCATGCCCATTCCAGGCAGACCTATACTCGGTGTAAGTACGACCGTTATCTTTTTCAACTGTGCTTGCGGCCCGAACTCGTCGGACGGGATCGCCATTTCGTACTGTGCCGCACCGTAGAGGTCATATTTGCGGATGATCCAATCTTGCATCACGGGAACTGAGCAATAGATGTTTCCGCTCGAGTCCGAATAAAACCGCCAATGTTGAGGTAGTCGGCCGTTATGCTTTTCGGAGTCCGGCGGCAGTTCAATATAGCTACGCATCTCAGCGCCGCGACGGTCTAGCACGGTGACCAGGTGCGTGGAACCCAGCTGCTGAACGGCAATCTCACCTTCCTGTATGCCCTGAACGGAAACAGGCGCCTTTGCTTTCACCAAGCCTGTCAGTTCGCCGTTCGGATCAAAGATCTTCACTGCGTTTGATCCCAGGTCTGCTACATATAGGCGCCCGCTCTGATCAATCGAGAGTGAGACTCCATACACGATCCCGCTTTCTGCGGTGGCGGTGGCGGGAATTTCTCGGAGCTTGGTCCCGCTAGGAGAGTACTCTTCGATGGCCCGGCTCCCGTCGGTCAGCGCATAGTAATTACCATCGCCCTTTCGGACGAGAGCACGCAGCCCGGGACCCAGGGCTGGCAAGATCTTGTCGATGGCTCCAATGTAATACTCAGCCTGTTCCGGCCAAGGGTAATAGCGGTTGGCGACGGGAGCCAGATTGATGTCGCGATTCGTTGCATCGACGAGCCTTAAGTTATCCACGAAGAGCTTTTCGTATCCA
>Ga0207641_10001227_pt1 | contig 25694 bp, 19 predicted proteins | sample KBSSwiS62_FD_184306 | JGI IMG/M metagenome (GOLD analysis project Ga0207641, IMG submission 184306) | Switchgrass rhizosphere microbial communities from Kellogg Biological Station, Michigan, USA - KBS Switchgrass S6-2 (SPAdes) (version 2) | ecosystem: Host-associated > Plants > Roots >... | reverse complement strand
AGCCAGGTTCACATTGGCTTCGCCTAGCGCATCCGACTTCAGGAAGGGAAGATTCTGCTCCAGGTAAACCTCATAGACGTGATAGGAGCCCGTGCCATTGTGATAGTTTCCGGCGTACCAGTTGTTACCGGCTGGATTCAACACCGGGTCGGCGGGATAGGCCGCCGAGTAAGGGCTCTGGTCCGTCACCCCGTTGCCATAGGGGTCAGCGGTGGTGAGGTAAGCCTCGTTGCGGTACTCCGCTCCAGTTGCGAAGGATACCGGTCCGGCCCACAGTGAAAACGGCGCGCCGCTCAGATTGAAGCTGGCGACATGCTCTACCTGGCGGGAACGTTGTTTCGGCCCATCAGCCGGCAGGACATAGGCGAGCGCCGCAGGGTCGACTGCAACCTGGCCGATAACATTCAAGGGCACACATCCCGAAGCCTGGGCGGCGGTATTCCTGCAAACCACCGTGCCATTCGGTCCGGCAGCTGCGTCGATGGCCGCATTGTAGCGGGGGGTCAGGGAAATGTTGCTGACATCAATAGCAGTGCGGTTGGTGCCGTACGCATAGTAGCCATCGTACGACCACTTCGTTCCAAAGATGTCGGCAGAGCCGTCCGTGCCGAAGACCAGACGCAGCAATTGCCGTGTTGCATTGACATCGACCGGGTTGGGAAGCTCGCCATTGCTGGTTCCGAAGCCGAAGCTCTGAATGTTGTCATTTGCGCAGGCAGCCCGGATCTCGGCGGGTAAAAACGGGTTGCTGCACTGGATAGTCAGATTTAATTTTTCGGCGCCCGTGTTCGGTATGTTGGTCGCGCTCACCCGCGATGCATTGACCGTGGCATAGACCTCATTGTTGTCCGTGAGGTCGTAGCCGATCCGGCTATATCCCACCGTGCGATCGAGCGCCGACGCGAGACTCGTGCCATTGGCCACATCCCCGCTCAAATCACCGCCTACACAGAACGGGCTGAAGCAATTGGTTCCGTATTGAAACGCTTGCGGCGCACCGTTCAACCCAAACGCGGTCCCCTTGAGCGGACCGCTCGTGATGAGTCCATATTTCGCGTATTGGAATTGCTGTGCATTCTGGATGACGGTGTACTGAGGCTTCCCGTCGTTAGTCTGCCCAATGGGACGAACCAGAAACGCGGGAGCCTTGAACCACGTACGACCATTCGGGCCCGGTCCGACCCCAAAGCCGCCCGCGGGTACGCCGTTCTCCTTGGTGTACTCGCCGCTGAGCTCCACGTGCAGTTTGTCACTCATGAACCCTCTGCCCCAGGCCGCCTGGGCAGTGCCGTTCTTGTCGTCCTGGTAGGTGGTCTCACCCGCTTCGAAGTTCGCTTTGAAGCCTTCGAACTTCTTGTCCGTTACAAAGTTGACGACACCGCCAATGGCATCCGACCCATAGGATGCGGAGGCTCCGCCGGTCACGACATCGACGCGCTTCATCAACAACTGCGGAAACTGGCTCACATCCACGACGCCGGTGACGTTAGCCGGGGTCACTCGTTGCCCATCGAGTAGCGTCAGAGTACGAATGGTGCCCAGGTTGCGCAGGCTGAACGAGCTCAATCCCTGCATACCGCTACTGGTACTGTTGGAAAAGGTCGTGCGTCCGGTGCTGCCCTGGAGCGCGGGTAACTGCGCGATGGCATCGAACAGGTTGGGCTCGGCTACTTTCTCTATATCCGCACTGGACAGCACGGTCGTCGGCGTCGGTTGCGTAAACCCCGCCGAGGTAATTCGCGATCCGGTGACCACAACCGCCTCCAGAGGCTCGTCCTCCGGACTGGCCGGCTGCGGTGGATCCGCAGCTCCAGCGCGCAGCGGCGCGGCTGACAGAACCAACAAGGACGCGCAGCAAACATACAAAAGTCGTCTGACCGTATGCATTTCCCTCGGACCCCATACAACCCACCGCTCAGTGGCGGCTTTTGGGCAGGCGACTGCAGCATAAACACGCTTTTACAAAACCGTCAAATGAAAAACGTCATTTGTGATTCTTTTACTACATTCGGCCGTCCGAAAGAGGGCCGCAAGGCCGCCACGGGACTGGCGGCGGACAGGTTCGATCAGTCGCCGATCGGTTGTTGAGGGTTGATTCCGTGCAGCCAGGCCACGCTGCCGCGCATCTTACGCAACGACAGATGAGCCTTTTCGCCCAGGATGGCGGCCACGGCATAGGCGAGCCGGTCGATCACGAACAACTGGGCGAATCGCATGGGATTGGGCTGGATCTCTTCGATTCCGGAAGCGCCCAGCCCGACGTGCAAACAAATGTCGGCATCACGACCCAGTGGCGTCTCTTTGTCAGTGATGGCAATACAGGTTGCCTTGCAGTACTTGGCCAGCTCCAGGCTCTCCTGCAACTCGCGAGGGCGCCCGGTGGACGAAATAAAGAGCGCTACATCGCCCTCGGCCAGAATCGCAGCGGACATACGCTGGGTATAGCCATCGGTGAAAACCATCACCGGCACGTTCAGTCGGAACAGCCGGTTGTGCGCCTCGACGGCCATCGCGGCCGAGCTGCCCCCGATACCGTAAACAACCACGCGACCTGCCTTCGCGACCGCCTGCGCGCTGCGTAGTACATCTTCGTTGACCAGGGTGCTCCGTGTGCGTGTGAGGGCTTCGATGATGGTGTCGAACAGGCGATCATCATCGAGACCCTTCTGTGCGATGCCACGACCGGCCACCGCACCGCGCCCGCTCGGGCCGACCGCTTTGGTCGCCCGCTCAGCCCGATCGCTGTTGGCCTGAGAGAGCGCCAGCTCCTGGATCAGGCGAAACTTCAGATCCTTGAAGCCTTCGCAGCCGACGGTGCGACAGAATCGCAGGATCGTGGGCTCACTGACGCCGAGATCGGCGGCCACGGAGCGTACGCTCGAGCGCACGAAATCGTCGGGCGCGGCCAATATCTGTCTGGCGATTCTGACCTCCGAGCGGGTCATGGCATCCATCATGCCTTCGAGCCGCGGCAGAATATCGCCGCTGTCAGAACTGCTGCGCCCTTTGTTCATGCCCCATCTTCTTGATGTTGACCGGGAATTTCAATCACACGGCCGGCCTGGATGTCATTACTGCTACATTTTATGTTTGACGATACTACATTTCTGATAGATCATGATTTGTGGATGAACCCAGGATGCATCCCGAGGAGTCACCTTTTGGCCATTGAACGCATCGGCGGCGCGAGGACGGGTACAGGCGGACAAAGCCTGCCTTTTTGCCAGGCCACGGTCGCAAACGGTTTCGTGTTCGTATCCGGGCAGGTCGCCCTCGATGCCAACGGTGATATCGTCGCAGGGGGTGTCGTTGCCGAAACCCATCATTGCATCAAGAGCATCATTTCCATCCTGGAAAAGGCCGGCTGCACTTTGCAGGATGTTGTGAAAGTAAACGTATGGCTGGACGACGCTCGCGACTTTGCCGCCTTCAACCGTGTCTACGCCTCCTACTTTCAAGAGGCTCTCCCGGCACGTGCCTGTGTGCAGTCAGCCCTCATGGTGGATGCCAAGGTCGAGATTGAAGTGATCGCGCTCCAGCCGAAACATTGACTGTCAGGTCATGTTGGGTCTGAGGGATATCGCAAATACGCCGCTGCCAGCGGGCACCAAAGGGTTGCCGCTGGATGGGTCCATCGTACGGCCGGTCGATTTGATCGATCGCGGGTTGAATGTGTTGCGCGGCGATTTTCCCATGCCGGTGGCCGTGCTGAAACGCTCCGCCCTGGATAACAATCTGCGGGTGATGCAGGCCTACATCGAGCGGGCCGGGGTCAAACTCGCCCCGCACGCCAAGACCACCTTGTGTCCGGAGCTTTTTGCCCGGCAACTCAACCATGGCTGCTGGGGGTTGTCGGTGGCAACCATGAGTCAGTTCAAGTTGTGCCACGACCTGGGAGTCGAGCGCATCATCCTCGCCAACCAGCTGGTCGGCGACCCCGAAATCGCAGGCCTTGCACGCCTGTGGGCGAAAACTCCAAACCGTATTTACTACGTGTTGGTCGATAGCATCGCGGCCGCAGAGCAGATTTCCGCGGGTTTCAGCCGGGTACCCGGCGCGCCTCCCGCAAGAGTGCTCATCGAGATGGGCGTGCCCAACGGACGCTGCGGGGTTCGCAGTCTGGAGGAAGGACTGACACTCGCACGGGCCATTCGCGCGCTGCCAAACATTGAGCTGCACGGCGTGGAAGGTTACGAGGGCCTGTTTGTCAGCGACAACGCCGAGCGTGACACCGAGGCCGTGTCGAGCTATCTCACAGGCGTTCTGCAACTTTATGAGCTCCTGCGGACAGAGGATCTGTTCGCCGATCCGCAACAGATCATCGTCAGCGCCGGCGGGTCAGCCTATTACGACCTCGTCGCCAGAGGACTCACCGATAAATCCTCCGCAGTTGTACCCATCCTGCGCAGCGGCTGCTACCTGACACATGACAGCGGCTTCTATCGCCGGCTGCTCCAGCGTATGGAAGACAGATCAGCCGCCGGACCGCCTCCCCGCCTCCTCCCGGCGCTCGAAGTCTGGTCGCGAGTGATCTCACGACCCCAGCCGGACCAGGCTATCGTGATTCTGGGTAAGCGTGATGTCTCGTACGACATCGATTTGCCCATGCCTCGCTGGTGGTTTCGCGACGGGCACCACAACGTGCCTCTGGCCAACGATGACTTCGTCGTAACCAGATTAAACGATCAACACGCATACCTGCGGGTCCCTTCGAGCTCGGATCTGGCGGTCGGTGATCTGCTGGGCTTCGAGATCTCACATCCCTGCACCACCTTTGACAAATGGTCACTGCTGCTCGAGGTCGAAGACGACTACACCGTGCACGCCGGCCTCAAGACTTTTTTTTGAAGAACCTACGACTTTCGCGACCTGACATGGCAGCAGACAAACTCCGTGCCGATATTGTATTAAAAGGCGGTCTGGTCATTGACGGCAGCGGCCGGCCGGGATTTGCGGCTGACGTTGCTTTGCACGCAGACACCATTGTTGCAATCGGAGACCTGGTGACCACCGGGGACCAGGCGAACATCAGCGCGGACCGCGTCATTGATGTAACAGGGCATGTGGTAGCACCGGGTTTTATTGACGCCCACACCCATGACGATCTGATCTGTATCACTCAACCGAGCATGACTCCCAAGATCAGTCAGGGGGTCACGACACTGATTGTGGGGAATTGCGGCATATCCGCCCCTCCCCTGCGTTTTCCCGACAGTGTCAGCGAGCCGTTTAATTTGCTGGGCCAGAAGGAGGACTTCGCTTATGACACCTTCGCCAGCTATCGGCGTGCCATTGAGGCCGTAGCGCCACGCGTGAACGTCGCTGCGCTGGTGGGCCACTCAACTCTGCGCGTGCAGTGTGTCAGTGACCTTGGAAGGCCCGCCACGGCGGCCGAGCGCGAGCAGATGAACGTCCGGTTGCAAGAAGCGCTCGATGAAGGCGCAATAGGCATGAGCTCCGGGGTCTTCTACTCCCCCGCCCAGGCGGCTGACATAGAGGAACTGCAGTTTCTCGCTCAGACAGTCAGTAAGGCCGGAGGGGTCTACACCGCTCACATTCGAGACGAGCGTGATGCGATTGTCGAGGCGTTACAAGAAGCCTTTGCGGTCGCGCGGCCCGGTCGGACACCGTTGGTTCTCTCGCATCACAAGTGCGCCGGGGTGCGCAACTGGGGCCGTGCCGGCGAGACGCTGGGCCTCATCGAAACAGCCCGAAAGACGCAGCCCGTCCACCTGGATTGCTATCCCTACACGGCAGGCTCCACTGTCATTCGACCGGACCTGGCCGATGGTGAGATTGAAATTCTGATCAACTGGTCCACACCTCATCCAGAGGTGGCGGGACGCACGCTGAAGTCCGTTGCAACAGAATGGGGAATGACGGAAAGCGCCGCTGCCGAGCAACTGATGCCGGGTGGCGCCAGCTACTTCCAGATGCACGAGCAGGACATCCGGCAGATCCTGCAACACCCCTGTTGCATGGTTGGCTCCGATGGGCTGCCTCACGACTCATTACCGCATCCCCGCCTGTGGGGCACCTTTCCCCGCGTGTTGGGCCGCTACGCCCGCGATCTCAACGTCATCAGCCTGGAGACAGCGGTACACAAGATGACCGGGTTATCCGCGGCCACTTTCGGTCTGCCCGATCGCGGCCGGATCGCAGTGGGCATGAAGGCGGACATCACCGTGTTCGATCCCCGGACGATCATTGACCAGGCGACTTACGATGCACCCGCTCGGATGGCATTGGGAATCGAGCATGTTTTCGTAAACGGCACACTGGCCTGGACGCAGCACGCGCAGACAGGTGTACGCAGCGGTAGGTTTTTGCGCCGAGGTTCTGCGGGCGCCTGATGCATGCTAATGTAGGTCCACGTTCCTCTTCCGGCGTGGCACCGATGCGATACAACCGCTCTGTTCCTCCCTGCCCCGTAATTCCGGTCCTCGGCTATCCCGATCCGAGCGCGGCAGCCGAATGGCTCAGCAAGGCATTCGGTTTCACCGTCCGATTGCGCATTGCCAATCACAGAATTCAAATGCGCGCTGGAGAGGGCTGCTTCACGATCGCCGAGGGCAACACACCTCCTAACAGTTCAGTCATCGTGCAGGTGCGCATCGAAGACGCGCACAGTCATTGCGAACGATCACGACAGGCGGGCGCCAAAATTCTCACGCCGCCGACGGACCATATATATGGTGAGCGTCAGTACAATGCAGAGGACTTCTACGGTCATCGGTGGGACTTCACCGAGACGATCGCGGACATCGAACCGGAGCGTTGGGGCGGAACCTCGGTAAAGCTCTAATTGGAAACTGCGGGCGTTAGTGTATTAACAAATAAGAAGGCATCCACCGCAGTGGAAAGCGTGATCAGACCTTGAGAGGAGACGTTCGCACCGATGGAACGTCGCGTCGAAAGCCACGTGAGCGCATCCTGATTCTGCCGGGCCATTCGCACGTCGAGAAACATTAACGGCATACCCACACCCGCCAGAGTGCTTTCGATGCTGCCCTCTTCGAGTGGCTTTGAAGTGGTGAGGCCCCCGGAAGTGGTCGCACAGACCATTGCTATGATGTAGAGATCCTTGCCGTATTCACGACGCAAAGGTAGTCCCATCAAGAGCGGTTTTTCTTTTATGTTGGCCATGCGGCGGCCGTCCTCTCTGGTGCTCATGACATGGCCATCGTGACCGAACACGAGGAGACGGCCTTGGCCGCCCTCGTTCTTCAATGCCCACTCAACATTCTCCGCCATTGCGGAGTCTCGACACGTCATCGTACCTACCCAGCGACTCATGCCCGCTCCCGGCGGCGGCGTAATAGCAAGGCACTTGGCGAGCTGACGTGCGGCATCGAGGTTGTGCACAGCCCAGCGATAGTCTTCGTCAGAGCTGCTGGCGATGAGGCTCTTGCGGTTCTTTTGCGTAGCCTTCGCGATTGCCTCGATGCTCGTGACGAATTTCACACGAGCGTCCGCTGGCAGCGGACCGAATTGGCTGGCGTCGATCCCCGAGAGGCTGTCGCCCAATGACACTCGTATTTTGTTCGCGGTCGTTGGGTCGGCACGAGCGAGAAAAGTGAGCGCCGAGTCCATCGCGAGCCAGGGTCCGTCCCTGCGTCCCCCGTCAGTCATATCGATGCCGTAGAGACGAATTCTGCGGTGGCCGCCCGAAGCCGCGGTGGCGTTGTAGTCCCGCATCCATTGAATGAGCTCACGGCTCTGGGGATACCGATCGAGCCAGCCGCTCAGGCCAGTCCGTGTTGCCGTTTCTGCGTCGCCGTCGCCGCGCTCAATAAATGGTCGCGCGCTGATCGACTCCGTGAATCCGGATTCGAGCGCAATGGCGGTGAATCCCATCCGCTCGACCAGAAAGCGGATCAATCGATTCCGGAACGCGAGTGGCTCGCGGGCCCCATGCATGGGCTCTCCGAGAGCGACCACGCGCGCCGTGCCAATCGCGGACTCGAGTGGCAGCAAATCTGAATCATTGCTCGCGGATTCAACCGTCGTCAGTGGCACAGCGTGGGTGGCAGCCCACTTCGCAAAGCCATCTTCCCCGCAATGGCCAACCACTGAGTACACCAGGAAAATTGCGCCGAGCGCTGCCCGGGCCGCCGTTGTCAGGAACCTCCGCTTCATGCTCCGCTCCTTCGGACACGTCGAGTGTTCTCGATCAGGATTGATCGGTGTACCCGTTCACCCTGGAGGTCACTGGTTGAGCACCTGATGCTTGATGAGCATCCGTACCCCGCTCGGCCATCCCTCCTGCGCACCAGCAAAGTTGGACGCCTGGGCGTCGACTACTTTGCCGGTATTGGCGTCGCGAATGACCAGCTCGATGTAGTAGTCCGTCTGAGTCGCCCGGCGAACCACACCGATCATGGATTGCTGCGCCCCCAGCTTCTTCGCGATGTCCGCCTCGCATCCATCGCAGTCCCGCAGCATGTGCTTTTTGAGCGGTTCACTGTCGGTGACGCCGTCGACGCTGACGATCCGATATCGACCCGAATTGGACAGCTGCTCACGGGCAGCCGTGGCAACCCGCTGCAGGGACTCGTCGGTGCTCGTCGCCTCATGAAGCAGGCCCGCCGCCGGAGTCATATCGACCAACTCGAATGGAAATACCGCGATGCTCACCTGACCAGGAGTCGGGGCCTCCGCCCCCACCAGCAGGTTCGCCGGAACCATCGTGGCAACGAGAGATACCAGGGTCACCGAACGCCGCATGCCATTTTCCTTCTTCCAAAAAGCGCAAAGGCCGGTATCGGCAGGCACCCATAGCATATACCATCGCGTCAACTCTCTCCAATGACATAGCCCACGCTCACTCCATCGAGACAACCAACAGGTGTGATTGTCGTACCCGAGTGGCCCTGTATAAATAACGGCCTTTGGACATTTACCCGGGTGTACTGACACGGGTTGTAATATCACTATGACGAAACTGAATTTTGGCTTCGTCATCGAGCTGGTAAGTTGGACCAACTCGGCGATCGTGCCGTCGATAAACATTCACCAAAGGTCTCGAGCTTGGCAACTGTAAATGCAAAACGGCGCGCCGCGGCGGCGTCCGCAGTGATCCTGTGCTTGTCAATTGCTCATGCGGCGGATGAGGACGTCGCAGAAGTTGTAGTGACCGGCACACGCATCCGTCAACCGGTGGACGCGGGCACTACCAGCGTCACTACCATTACAGGCGACCAGATTGAAAGTCAGGGTTACCGCAACGTATTTGACGCACTGAATAATCTGCCGCAAAACACAGGCTTCACCCAAGGCGCCGACTTCGGCAACACATTTACTCCGGCGGCCAATGCCATCAGCCTTCGCGGCCTGGGGCCCAATCACACCCTGGTGTTATTTAATGGGCGTCGCATCGCGGACTATCCCATCGCTTACGACGGGTCCGTGAACTTTGTGGATCTCGCCTCCGTTTCTTCAGCCGCAATCGATCGCATCGAGATACTCAACGGCGGCGCCTCTGCGATCTACGGCTCTGATGCGATCGCGGGCGTGGTAAATGTCATCCTCAAGGACCACACGAATGGAGTGGACGTCAACGCAAAAATTGGCACGACCGATCGCGGCGGCGGCAACAACGCGCGATTCCAGGCGGTGGGCGGTGACACCTTCGGCAAGCTGAGCGGTATTTTCGCCCTCGAGGTCAACCGGGAGAACCCGATCTGGAGCCGCGATCGCAGCTTCATGTCCTCGTACACGGCGCATGGAGCAAATCCGCAATCCGTCTGGTACAGGCAGAACCTCGATACAGGCGACTACATTGCTCCGACTGACAACTGCGCGGCTCTTGCCGGCAACTTCTCGGGCACCGTCGTGCCCCGCGTAACATCCTCAGGAACCCGCTGCGTGTCCCGCCTGGCCGGTCCAACTTACTGGACGGTGAAGACCGGCGATCAAAGCGAGAACCTCTACGGCAAGTTGAAGTATGAGCTCAATGATCACACGCAGCTCTTCGCGGATGCCGCCGCGGGCTGGCACAAGATCCAGAACAACACCCGGGGCCCGAACTGGACTTCGCTGCTGGCCACGTCGGGTTATTTTTTCAATCAGAACACCCAGGCGAATGAATCCTGGATGCGGCGTATCGCGCCCGAGGAGATTGGCGGCATCGATCTGTATGATCGGTACTGGCACAGCACAAACGCCTTTGCGACTGCCGGAATTCAGGGTGACATCGGCGAGACCGGCTGGGCGTACGAGGCTGCGTACCGTGCTTCATTCACGGAAAGCAAGGATCAACGGCCACGGCTGCTCGCCGGAGTCGACAGTTTCTTTCTCGGCCCGCAGCTGGGGCAAACCGCTGACGGGACACCCATCTACGCCCCGGATGCCAACGCATTCGAGCAGCGGCTGACACCTGCGCAAGTCCAGTCGATCGTTGGACACTCAGAGAGCAAGGACACGTCCTGGCTGCAGACAGCCAGCGTCTCTGCCAACGGCGATGTCATTCAACTGCCGGCCGGACCACTCCAGGCCGCTCTGCTGGTTGAGTGGGGTACTCAGGGCTTCAGCAACATGGCCGACCCTCTGGTCAACGAAGGCGCCTTTTTCAACACAGCGCCTTCGCCGAAGATCAGCGGCTCGCGTCAGCGTTATGCAACCGCCGCTGAGCTCAATATCCCGATCATTCCGCACCTGAATGCTCACCTGGCCGCGCGGTGGGATCACTATTCATTCGCCGACCGGGACAACAGCAAGCCCACCTATAATGCCGGCATCGAGTTTCAGCCGATCACGAGCCTGAAGCTGCGCGCGAACTATGCAACCAGCTTCCGCGCCCCGGATATGAATTACATTTTCCAATCGCAGCAGAAGGGCTACGAGGCCAGCTCCACGGACTACTACCGCTGCCGCCTGGCGAACCAGCCCGTCTCCAACTGCGACTTCGCCCAGGTTTCCCCGGGAGCGAACTTTCTGCAGGATGGCAACAAGAACCTGCGGTTTGAGAACGGACGATCATTCGGCTATGGGCTCACCTGGTCACCGAGCGAGCACATCAGCCTGAGCGCCGACTACTGGAACATCCGTATCGACAATCTCGTGACAGTATTGGATTACGACACACTGCTGCGCGTGGAAGCGGACTGCCGCACCGGCGTTCTGGATGTCAACTCCGCACAATGTGCGGACGCGCTCACCCGGGTTCAACGCAATCCGCCGAACGCGATTTTCAATCCCAACGGCATCATTCAACTTCTACTCAACCCGATCAACGCCGCGGAAGAGCACACGGACGGTGTCGACCTCGCCTCCCGAGTCAAATGGACGTTGGGCAAGTTCGGCGACTTCGCCTGGAACATCGACTACACCAAGACTATCAAGCACCGTTACAAGCAGGTAGCCGGAGACCCGGAGCTCGACCTTCTGCATTCGCTCGAGAATCCGAATGGCGACAATGACTTCCCCGACAAACTCATCACAGCGGTGAATTGGTCGCTCGGCAAATGGGCGTCACAAGTGACCGTCACCCGCTATGGCAGCATCGTAAATCAGGCGCAGACCGGCTACCTGACGCCGACGTCGCTTGCCAACCTCAGCGTCAATTATCGCTTCATCGAAGCCGGTTCGGTGTCTTTGATCGTCAACAATGTGTTCGATACGATCAAGTCAGATACCTCAGCGGGTTGGCCGTTCTATCCCGTTGGCTACTACCTCCCCTACGGACGTCAGGAGTGGCTCGAGTTCACTTATCACTTCGGAGGTTGATCGAATTCTCCCAAACGGGATCCGCGCCTTCGAATATCACCTCTTCCGGTTGACGACGCCGGCCAAAAGTTGCGCCCCCCGCGCGTCTCAAAATGGCGAGCCGGCCTGAGTCCCCACCCCCGCGCATTATTGCTGTCCTCGGTTGCGCCGTTGAACCGGAAGAGCTCCCGGTCAATTATGCTGTTCTTCCGGCATTTACGATCATTGCAATACAGCGAGGCTCCAGATGAAGGCAGTCAGAATCCACGCCTACGGCGGTCCCGAACAATTGAAGTTCGAGGACAATGTCCCGGATCCCCAGGTCGGCGCCGACACTGTGCTCATCAAAAGCGCGGCTGCCAGCGTCAATCCCATTGACTGGAAAGTCCGGTCCGGTGCCCGGCAAAAGGACTTCCCACAAGTCATGCCCGCAATACTGGGCCGCGACGTGGCCGGCATCGTTCAAGCGATCGGTCCCAACGTCCACAACTTCAAAGTTGGCGACCGGGTTGCTGCGTTCACCACGGATACCTATGCCGAGTTGGTTGCGGTCGATGCATCCCTGGTCACGCATCTGCCTGATGGAATCGACCTGAAAGATGCCGCGGCCATTCCTTTGGCCTCGCTCACAGGTGACCAACTCGTCCGTGTCACAACGAAAGTAAAACCCGGCGAAACGATCCTGGTCTCCGGGGCAATTGGCAGCGTTGGGCGCGCCGCCGTTCATTCCGCCAAAAAGTTGGGTGCCAAGGTCATTGCGGGGGTGAGAAAGAAGCAGTTGAGTGAAGCCGAGGCGCTCGGAGTGTCGAGCGTCGTTGCAATCGACGATGATCAGGCGATCGCGAACCTTCCTGCGCTCGATGCGGTAGCCGACACCGTTGGTAACGAGACTGCCGTAAAGCTCCTGGCGAAAATCAGAAACGGCGGCTCGTTCGGATACGCTTCGGTGCTCCCGGAAGAGGCCAGGACAAAATATCCGCACGTTGAGATCAAACGCGTCTTTGGACGCGCTGATCCGTCGAAAGTGCGCGAGTTTGCGGATGACATTCGCGATGGCAAGTACCTGCTGCCGATCGCCCGCCGGATGCATCTGCGTGACGCTGCCGAGGCCCATCGACTGGGGGAGAAGGGGGGAATCGGCAAGATCCTCCTGGAGACCGGTAACCTCTGACCGCCGGCGATCCGGCCGGTGCGGACCGAAGCGGCCTCAGTTGCGAACAACCGTGAAGAGCCGGTAATCAATTGCGCTGCGCGCCTGGGCCAAAAACCACAGACATCTCCCGTTTTCTCGGCGCAGGCCGCACACTCGGCGGTCTTTGTGGTCTCACTGGTTCGTCGACTGATATGAAGAGGATTGGCGCTAAATGAATCAAAATGCTGCCCCGTCCACCGGCGGGCAGGCCGCTGCACGCGAGATGGTTGCCGGGAATTCCGCCTGGATAGCGCCGCTGCGGCAGGAGATCGGCCGGGTCATCGTCGGCCAGAGGCATCTTCTGGACCGATTGCTGATCGCAATGCTCACCAATGGTCACGTCCTGCTGGAAGGCGTACCGGGGCTCGCGAAGACCCTGACCCTGAAAACGCTGGCAAGCTGCATTTCGGTGCGCTTCAAGCGGCTGCAATTCACGCCCGACATGCTGCCCGCCGACATCGTCGGCACCATGATCTACAGCCCCCAGGACGGCGCGTTCCGCACCAAACAGGGGCCGATTTTCAGCAATCTGATTCTGGCGGACGAGATCAACCGTGCCCCGGCCAAGGTACAGAGCGCCCTGCTGGAGGCCATGCAGGAGCGGCAAGTCACGATCGGCGACGAAACCTACCCCCTGCCCACCCCCTTCCTGGTGTTGGCCACGCAAAACCCGCTCGAGCAGGAAGGCACCTATCCCCTGCCCGAAGCCCAGATCGATCGCTTCATGATGAAAGTCATCGTCGACTATCCAACGCGGGCGGAGGAGCGGGCGATTCTCGATTCCATGGCCACAACCGAACCCATGCTCGTGCCGCGAACCGTAGTGAGTGCTGAACAGGTTGTTGATGCGCGGCACGTGGTCAACACATTGTTTGTTGATGAGAAGGTCCGTGACTACATCGTTGACATCGTGCACGCGACCCGACCACCCATCGCGGCTAATCTCAACTTGAACGGATACGTTCAAACCGGCGCTTCACCGCGTGCCACCATCGCGTTGACGTTGGCAGCCCGCGGCATGGCATTTCTCAGCGGCCGGCACTTCGTAACTCCCCAGGATGTCAAATCGGTTGCCATGGACGTTCTGCGGCATCGGGTGTCAGTGACTTACGAGGCTGAAGCGGAAAACGTCACGTCCGAAAACATCGTTGAGAAGATCCTGAACACACTGCCAGTGCCCTGAGCGTCCTTTACGATGGCTGATGAGAAGCAATCGACGCGCTCGCGACGCGCCGGCATGCGCGAGCTGGAAATCCGCACCCGGCGCATGGTCGACGACACCATGGCGGGCGCCTATCACTCCGTGTTCAAGGGCCGCGGAATGGATTTCGACGAAGTCCGTGAATACACCCCGGGCGATGAGGTCCGCACCATCGATTGGAACGTCACGGCCCGCGCTGGCCGGACCTTCGTCAAGAAGTTTACCGAGGAGCGCGAGCTGACCATCTTCCTGGTGGTGGATATCAGCGCATCGGGCAATTTTGGCTCCGGTGAGATCGCCAAGCGGGATCTGGCCGCGGAAGTGGCCAGCGTGTTGGCTTTCTCCGCCATTCGCAACAGCGACAAAGTTGGCTTGATTCTCTATACGGACCGCATTGAACGCTATCTGCCGCCCAAGAAAGGTCGCCGGCACGTCCTGCGAGTCGTGCGGGACATTCTGTATCACGAGCCCGTAGGCGTTGGAACTGACACCGTCAACACGCTCGATGTTGTCAACAAGCTGCTGCACCGCCGCGCCATCGTATTCCTGATCTCGGATTTCGAGACGACCGGTGATCCGGACGCCACCCGCGCCCACCTGCGCAGAGCGGCGCGTCAGACCAATCGCCGCCACGACCTGATCGCGCTACATATCGAGGACCCGCGCGAAAAAGAGCTGCCCAACGTTGGGATCATTGCATTGGAGGATGCAGAGACCGGCGAGATCATTGAGCTCGACACGGCAAGCTCCAGTGTGCGCAAACGCTTCAACGAGCTTTCACTGCAACGATCAGCGCAACTGCGCAGCGATCTCAGGGCTGAAGGAGTGGACACAGTGCCACTTCGAACGGACAAACCCTTCATTCCCCCTTTGCAACGGTTCTTCAAATCGCGTGGTCGCGCGCGCATATGAAGGTGAGTGAGTCGACAGGGGTCAGCGAAGACATTCGCGACATTCGGGGCCCCAAGTCAGAGTTGATCTCTTCATCGCTGCTCCCGGCGTTGATCCTGGCTGCGATTGCACTTGCGGTGGGCATATATATCCTTCACCGCCGCCGCAACCAGGGAACTCCGGTCCGGAAACTGACTCTGTTGGAGCAGACCCTCGAGCGCCTGGAGGGCACAAAACCGTTGATGAAACCGGCAACCGCCCGCGAGTTCGGCAGCGCTGCATCCGAAGTGATCAGAAACTACATTGAAAAGCGCTTCAACGTCATCGCGACACAACGAACCACGGAAGAGTTTCTCCAGGCACTGCTGCAGGGTTCGAATGAGACACTCGCACGCCATCGACCGCTGCTCGCGGATTTCCTGCAACAGTGCGACTTCGTCAAGTTTGCAGGCGCTTCGCTGGCAGAGTCGGATATGGAGGCGCTTTTCAACAGCGCGCGCGGATTCGTCGTGGAGACGAGCGCTACGTGATCCGATTTCTGCAACCTGAGTGGTTCTGGGCTTTTGCCCTGTTGCCTCTGATCGTTCTGTGGCGGGGGCGACGCGGACCGGTTGCCGCTGTCGAGTATTCCGATATCAGTCTTGCGCGTGACTTGGCCCGACGCACCAAAAGTCGCATCGGTGGTATCGTCTGGATGCTGCCGATCCTGGCGGCTGCCTTCATGATCATCGGGTTGGCACGTCCGCAACGGACTGACAGTCGCACGGAAGTGACCGCTAATGGAATCGACATCGTGTTGGGACTGGACGTATCCGGCTCTATGGAGGCACTCGACTTCCTGGTCAACGGCTACCGGTTGAACCGCATCACCGTGGTAAAGTCGGTTGTCGCGAAATTCATTGACGAGCGGCCCAACGATCGTATCGGACTGGTCGCTTTCGCGGGCTCTCCTTATATAGTGAGTCCGCTGACCCTGGACCACGATTGGCTGCTCCAGAATCTGGAGCGCGTGAATGTCGGCATCGGTGACGACGGCACTGCCATCGGCTCGGCGATCGCCGCGGCCGTGAATCACCTGCGCACAACCAACGCAAAATCCAAGGTAGTCATCCTGCTGACTGACGGCGTCAACAACAGCGGGAAGATTTCACCACTGTCCGCGGCGGAAGCGGCCCGTGCCCTGGGCGTGAAGGTCTACACCATTGGAGTCGGCGTTCGCGGCAAGGCACCCTTACCAGCCAGAGACGAGCAGGGCCGCATTCACATGATGATGATGGATGTTGACGTTGACGAGAAGACATTGCAGGCGGTGGCCCGAGAGACGAGCGGCCTTTTCTATCGGGCAACCGATACGGATTCGCTGCGGAAGATCTATGAGCAGATCAACCGATTTGAAACATCGGCACAGTCTGTGCAGACATTCGAGCATGTCGAGGAGCTCTACCGGTGGGCCCTGTTTCCCGCACTGGGGTTATTGGGGCTCGGCGTGATTTTGCAGCATACGAGGTTTCGCAGGTTACCGTGAGGTTCAGCGATCCACATTGGCTATGGGCAGGCGCGCTGGCCAGCGTGGCGCTTGCCTGGCTGTGGCGGCGGTACGATGTTCGGCAACGGGAAGCGTTGGCGAGCTTCGTTGCGCCGCATTTACGGCAGAAATTGACAGGGTCTGTTTCGGGGCTCCGCCGCGTCCTGCAGCGTGGACTGTTCCTGCTGGCAGTGTTGTGTCTGTTTGGAGCGGTGGCGGGCCCTGAGCTGGGCTTTCATTGGGAGAAGATCAGCCGGCGCGGCAACGAGGTCGTTTTCGCGATCGACACGTCGCGCAGCATGTTGACTCCCGATGTCAAACCCAACCGGCTGACACGTGCCAAGTTGGCGATTGATGACATGGCGCGGCAACTCGAGGGCGATGGCATTGGAATCGTGGCGTTTGCTGGCAGCGCTTTCCTGGTCTGCCCGTTGACGCTCGACCATCGAGCTTTTCAACAGTCACTGGACGCTGTTGACGTCAATACCATTCCGCTCGGGGGGACGAATATCGCCAGTGCGATTGTTGCCGCCTGGGACGCGCTGCGGCGCCGGCCGGGAAGCGATCGGATTCTCATCCTGGTGACCGATGGAGAGAACCTCCAGGGCGATGCCCTCGTCGCCGCGCAGGATGCGGCGAAGCAGGACGGGCTCAAAATCTACACTGTCGGCATGGGCACCGCCGATGGAGAGTTGATACCGCTGCCACCGTATCTCGGCGGCGGGTACGTCAAGGACGAGTCAGGTGAGTTGGTGAAATCACACCTGGATGAAAGCGGATTGAAAGCCATCGCCAGTGCGACCGGCGGTGCTTACGTACACCTCGTCGGCCAAGGTGAGGATTTCGAGTCGTTCCTGCGCACCGTGTTCGGCGCGGTGACGAAGCATGACCTGGTGTATCGGCAACAGAGGATCTATAACCAGCGCTATCAGTGGCCATTGGCCGCCTCTCTGGTGTTCTTGTTGGCAAGCCTGATGGTAGGAACCCGCCGGGCGAAGCGCCGCTCGCGCAGCGCGGGCACATCCGGCGCCACCGCGCCGGCGACTGGGAATGCCCCGGCCGGTCCCGTTGTTGCTCTCTTGGCCGCCGCGGGCGCCGCGGCGACTCTGACTACGCCGATGCGCTCTGACGCCGCAGACCAAAGCAACGCGCCCCCCAGCACACGCTCGCCTCTGGCGGAATACAACTCCGGGACTGCCGCTTACAAGGCCGGAAAATTCTCTCAGGCCACGCAGTCATTCCAGAACTCAATCAACGCCGCGCCAGCGAGTGATGCGAAGCGGTTGGCTGACCAGCAGGACGCCTACTACAACCTCGGCAACGCGCTGTACCGCGCGGGGCAGCAGGTTGAGAAATCTGCTCCGCAAGAGGCCATTGCCAAGTGGACCGATGCCGTGAAGGCGTACGAAACCGCCCTGCAATTGCGAGCGGATGATGCGGACAGCAAGTTCAACCGGGACTTCGTGAAGCGGAAGATCGATGCGCTCCAACAGCCGCCCGATGGCGGCGGGGGCGGCGGTGGCGGCGGCTCGGGCGGTGGCGGGTCCGGCGGTGGTGGGTCCGGCAGCAACGGCGGTGGTTCAGGCGGCGGCAATGGCGGCCAAGGTGGTGGCAAAGGGCAGCCTCCCCCACCAGGCAATGGTGGCCAGGGTCAACCTCCACCGTCTGGCAACGGCCAAGGTCAGCCGCCACCGCAGGGATCCAACGGCAACCAAGGCCAGCCTCCGCCATCGGGGCAAAACCAGCCCCCGGGACAACCTCCGCAACAGGGCCAATCCCCGCCGCCCGGTAGCAGCCAGGGTCAGCCGCCTCCGCGAAGCCCCAACAGCGGCCAGGGCCAACCTCCACCATCGGCGCCAAACCAACCGCCTCAACAGCGCCAACCTCCACCCGGTGGCGGGCAGCAACCGCCTCCGCAGGGAAACAATGGTGGGCAGGGGCAACCACTGCCCGCCGCTGGAGGCCAACCGCAACAACCACCTCCGGGACAATTCCGCCCGCAGCCCTCGCCTACCTCGCAGGGCCAGGGCCAACTGCCGCCCAACTCGCAGCCGCAGGCCGGCGGGTCTAACAGCCCCGCCGACGGGCAATCTGATGACTCAGCTGGCGTTCCGGCTTCCCCAGGCCAGATGAGCGTAGAGGAGGCGAACGCGCTCCTGAACTCCGCGAAGTCTGACGAGCATCATTCGCTGCTCGTACCTTCGGGCCCGCAGTCGCCCGACCTTTCCCCGGACAAGCCGTTCAAGAACTGGTGATGCGTATCCAGCTCATGCACTGGTGCAAGTGGCTCGTCATATTCCTGGGCCTCATCGCTCCGATCGGTTACGTCGACGCCGCGGCGGATCTGTCGCTGGCGTATGAGACAATTGAGCCGCCGAGCATTCGCCTCGGCGAATCGGCCATCATTCGGATCACGAGCCTGGATGGCTACCTCGATGATGTCCCGCTTCCACGTGTTACGGGGCTCAAGTTCGACGTCGTCTCCCGCCAACAGGGCTTCGAGTTTGTCAGTGGCAAACCCATACCCTCTTCTTATGTGCTGATTCGCGTGACACCGGAATTCACCGGCGTCTTCACCATTCCCGGCCTCACTCCGAAATCACGCACTCTGGGTCTCGAGGTCGTGGCCGCTGAAACTTCCAACCCGCTTGCCTGGCGCTCGTACAAGACAACGCCTCCACCGCCGCCGCCAAAGGCAACCGCCTCACTACCCAAGGGAGCCGAGCTGAAAGCTGGCGGCGCGGCGTTTGTGAGACTCGTCATGCCAACACGGCCGATCTACGTAGGTGAAAGCGTACTGGTCGATATCGAAGTCGGCTTGCGTCCGGGGATCGTAACCTCGCTGAATGGCTTGCCCACCCTCACCGGCGGCGACTTCACACTCAACAATCTGTCCAGGCAGCCCGAACGACGTGACGAAGTCTACGGAGGCAACCCCTTCCTTCTCATGACCTGGCACAGCGTTCTGGCGGCCGTGAAGCCAGGTGATTTCTCCTTGTCGGTGGAAGCGCCGATGAGCGTGAAGATCAACACGCTGTCTTCGGAAGACATCTCGATCGCCGCCAGAATGGGCGCGCCGTTCCTGCAAAGCCTGTACAACGCGATCAAGCCTAAAGAGATCACCGTCAACAGCCCTACCTTGGACCTGAAGGTATTGCCGCTGCCCACCGAAGGACGGCCCAAGGATTTCACTGGCGCAGTCGGCAACTTCCAGGCATCCAGTGACATTGCTCCAGCACATCCCGCTGCCGGCGACCCACTGACGTATCGCCTCCATATCAGCGGCACTGGCAACTTCGATCGCGTCGATTCACCGATGCTCAGTGAGCTCGATCGGTGGAAGACTTACCCGCCCAAGTCGTCATTCACCAAGAGCGATGCGGTGGGGTACAAAGGTGAGAAGCTATTCGAACAGCCGCTGATCACGGCGAAAACCGGTGAACAAACCATTCCTGGGCTCGGGTTCAGTTATTTCAACCCCAACACACGGCGCTATGAGCGAGCGCAGACGCAGCCGATCAAAGTCGCGATCGGCGCCTCGTTAGCGGACAGCTCAACCGGGTCGCTCGCCGATGCCGCAACTCTCCGCCGCGGGCTGCGGCCTGATCACCCTGGTTCGAGCGACTCAGTGAGTAACCTGACACCCCTCTACTTCCAACCATTATTCCTGACCATTCCAGCGACATTGGCGCTGATTCTCGCCGGCAGTTGGTTCCTCGTGCACCCGAGCCCGGCGCGGGTGAATTCGAAAGCCCTGACGCGAGCCCTCGCAGAGCTGAGCGCCGCGGCCAGGTCCGGTGATTCCGCCTCATTCTTTGAGCTAGCTCGCGCGACTCTCTTACACACGTTCGCCACCCGATGGCGCCTGCCGCCCGAGAAGATAACCACCGAAGAGTTTCGAGCTCGCCTGGGCCCCGCCGCCGCGGACTTCGAGCGCCTGTGGGCCCTCGCCGACGAGGCGAAGTATTCAAAAGACCAGCCCGGCACCACAGACTTCCAACACTGGCTGGCGCTGATCCGTGCCCACGTCGCCGCAGGTGAGAAGCAGTGATGCGCCGCCTGACGCTAACGACGATAATGGCGCTAATGGCGCTAATGGCGAGTCTCACACTTTGGGCGGCGTCAGGATTCGCCACCCAGCCGCAGACACCATCTCGCGCCCAGCAAACATCGCGCTCGGCGGCAGGCGCCCACCTGGCGACAACATCGGGCCAGGCGGCGACGCCGCAGCCCCAACCGTCGCTGGCTGCTCAACAGCCACGGACAACGCCGCAACCTCCCGAGCCCTCCACCTATTCCGCCGACGCCCTCTACAACCTGGCCAACTCCTACGCCCGAGCCGGCAAACCCGGCCTCGCCGTCCTAAACTACGAGCGCGCCGCCCTCCTGGCTCCCAACGACCCTGACATCCGAGCCAACCTCGACTACGTCAGAGCGACCGCCCAGGTACCAACAGATCCGCCTACGCGGTTCACGAGGTTTGCCCAAGCTGCAAATCCCACCGCGGCGGCATGGCTCGGCGTGATCGGACTAGCCCTGCTGGGCACGAGCCTCCTCGCCAGCAAAGCAACTCAGCGCTTCAGGGCTCTCTGGGCTACGAGCGCACTGCTGGGCGCTTTCCAAATTGCGTTAGCAATATCCAATGCACTGCTGTTGAAGCCGCGCATGCACGACGCCGTAGTCCTGATCAACCAAACTCCAGCCCGCGTCTCCCCCGTCCTCATGGGCGACACAGCCTTCGTCCTCCGCGAAGCGGAGACGGTAACCGTGACCGCCCAACACCAAGACTTCGTACTAATCCGCACCCACGCCGGCCGCACCGGCTGGGTCGCCCGCGCCAACGTGGGCGCGGTGATTCCATAGGTTATCAACGACGCGCCCACATGCGTCCGCACAAACGTTGGAAATCACCCGCGGAAAGGACGTTTGAAACAACGTCTGCAACGCGAGTTTTTGAGTAAATTCCAGCCGCTTACCAATTGCACTATTGCGAATTGGCGAGTAGCGTCGTCGATCATGACTGACGAATCCTCCACAAGCGAAACCGAAATCTGGGGCCGAATGATAAACCCCGACATAGGAGACCTATCACCCGCGGCCGCCCGCGAGTGGCTGCGCCTGAGAATTTCCAACATGGATGTCGAACGGGTAAGAGAGCTTTCGCGCAAAGCCAACTGCGGCGAGCTGACTTCCTCTGAGGAGAAGGAGTTGGACAGCTACCTGAATGTTGGCCGCGCCCTGGAATTTCTACAAGCGAAAGCGAGACGATCTCTACGCCGCAAGCGAGCTTGACCCAATTCCTATGGACAGGTCACTGCAGCAGGAGGTCCGCACACGGGCCAGGTATCGCTGCGAGTACTGCCTTTTCCCGGAAGCCTTTGCAAGACTACCCTTCCATGTTGATCACATCATCGCGCAACAGCACGGGGGTCCTACAGACATCGAAAATCTTGCCCTCGCCGGGCGAGCGACCATCCATCTGTTGCAGATCGACCGCCCAAACGCCGTCGCTGTGCGCGGCCTGCTCATCGAGGAAGGCGTATTCGAAACCGGTACCACCGGCCTGCTCATGGTGCACGAGCCCCCCGCGCCGTATCTCTATTACTGAATTCGGGCCTGCGGAAACACTCCCCCAGGCTCCTAAAAGCTCGATTCGGTTACATTTTTTCTAATCAGAAAATTTTATTGCAATTTTTCTAATTGGGACTGTACTCTCCCCGTAAGAGAGTCGCGCGGAATTGCGCGCCTCACAAACAATAGTGGGGTGGAGAATGTCCCGTGGTTTCTCCTTGGACCGCCGTCGTTGCCTGCAAGGCATGGGGGCCGCCGCGTCGATCCTCAGCCTGCCCGCCTTCGCCGCGGCTGCCGTCAAAGCGTCTACAGACAACGAACACAAATACTCAAAGAAGGTGATCGACCTCGTCGATCGCTCCCTGGTGATCGACATGCTCAGCCCCCTGAAGCTCGACTTCAGGCCGGAGGCCTATGCCGAGCCTCTGACTGAACAAGAGGCCGCCATGTTCAGGACATGCGGCATCACCGCCTTCCACAACTCGGTCGGCGTTGGTGGACCCAACGCCTACGACGAAGCGCTGGAGTTCATTTCCGCGTGGAGCGGCTTCGCCGGCCGCAACAGCGAAGTTTTCTCACTCGTGGGCGTCGCCTCCGACCTCGACCACGCCAAGGCCAAACACAAGATCGCAGTCATCATGGGCTTGCAGAACGCCGAGCAGTTCCGCGAGGCCAAGGACGTCAAAGCCTTCTATCAACTCGGCCTGCGCTGCGCCCAGTTGACCTACAACAGCCAGAACCTGATCGGCAGCGGCTCCACTGAGCGCGTCGACGGCGGCATCAGCGACTACGGCATCGAAGTCATCAAAGCGATGAACGAAGTCGGCATGCTCATTGACGTCTCCCACAGCGGCGACAAGACAACACTGGACGCCATCGAGCTGTCGCCCCGCCCCATCGCATTCACTCACTCGAACTGTCGCGCCCTCAATAACCACCCACGACTGAAGACTGACGAAGCCATCCAAAAGCTCGCGCGCAAGGGTGGCGTCATGGGCATCACAGGCGTACGTAACTTCGTAAAGGACCGCGAGCCGACGACCGTCGAAGATGTCGTCGATCACATCGATCACGTGGTCAAGCTGGCAGGCATCGAGCACGTCGGCATCGGCACGGATTCGGACCTGATGGGCTATGACCACATGCAGCCCGACCAGTACGAGAAGCTCAAGGCGGCCTACAAGGCCAGCTATGCCTTCCGCGACAAGATCGACACCGACGGCTTCAATCATCCAAAGAAGATCTACGACCTGACCGACGCCCTCATCAGGCGCGGCTACAGCGACAGCAACATCCAGGCTGTGCTCGGCGGCAACTTCCGCCGCCTGTTGGGGGAATCATGGACCCCACAACCCCAGGTGGAGAAAAAATCATGAGCCATGCGACCCCAAAGTGGACCGGCCGAGTTTCCTCGTGTGTGGCCCTGATCCTCTGCACTTGCGCGCTCGCGCAGGAAAGCGGTGAAGAAAGATCCGGTCCCATCCGTCTCGAAGAGGTCGTGGTTACGGCGACCAAGCGCACCGAGAGCCTCCAGGACGTACCGGTCGCCGTCACGGCCCTCACCTCCGCGGACATCGACTCCCGCGGCTTCACGAACTACGCCGACTTCGTGAACACCGTTCCCAACATGTACATGCAGGATCAGGGACCTGGCAACACCCAGATCTACATCCGGGGTCTGGTCGCGCAAGGCGGCGGCGGCTTCCCGGTCGCCACCTACTTCGGCGAAGCAGTCACCAGCGTACTCACCAACAACGGTGGCTTCGCAAACCTCAGACTGGTGGATATCGACCGCGTCGAGGTCCTGCGCGGCCCGCAGGGAACCCTGTTCGGCGCCAATTCACTGGCGGGCGTCCTGCGCGTAGTACCCAAGGCTCCCAACCTCAACAACTTCCAGGTTGATGCCGCCGCAAGCGGCTGGTCGACGGCTCACTCAGGCGACGGCAGCGAGCATTTCGAAGGAGTGATCAACCTCCCCATTATCACCGGTCAGCTCGCCGCTCGCGTCGTGGCTTACCAGGATCACATTGCCGGTTATATCGACAACGTGGTCCCCGCAGCGCCCGCGAATGACTACAGTGCGGGCTTCGGTGCGCCCGATGGCACCCTTGTGATTCCGGGGCACGATGCGTTTACCCGTAAAGACATCGACTCCGAGGATGTCTGGGGAGTGCGCGGCGCCATCAGCTGGAAACCGACCGACGCGCTGCATGTCGAGGCAAGTTACGTCGCACAGGAAGCCCGGCTCAACGCCCAGGCAGGCGAGCAACCGGCCTTCGGCGACTATGTCGTACAGCGTCCACTGGACCTCTACTCCCGCGGCGAAGACATGGAGCAGGAGCGAATCGGCCAACTGGTAGTCGGTTACGACTGGACCAACGTGTCGATCACCTCGGCAACCGCCTACACACGCATGGCGCGCTACCAGAACCAGGACATCGGGTTCCTGGCCGATGCCGCCGGCCTCGGCAATCAGTTGTGGCCCTTGCTCGACCGCAGCAAAGGCGAGTCGTTCACCGAGGAAGTCCGTGTGCAGTCGCGTGGCACCGGTCCGCTCCAGTGGCTCGCCGGCTATTTCTATACCAATACCAACTTCGACCTGGGCCAGTACGTACCGGACTACTCCTGTCCCGCGTGCCTGCCTGAAGTCCTGTTCCAACAGCCGTTTGCCATCCGGACCATCGGCAACACCATCGGCGAAAAGCAGAAGCAGCAGTCTGTCTTCGCCGAGGTCAGTTACGACATCACCTCGCAATTCACGGCCGGCGTTGGCGGCCGCTACCTCAGAGACTACATCGAGTCATTCAGCCCGGCAGCCGAAGGCTTACTGGTGGGTGGCTCCGAACCTGCCTCTCCCCCTGTCGGCGGCCGCAGCTCAATCTTCAACCCGTCCGCGTATCTGCGCTTCAAAGCCAACGAGGACATGACGTACTACATCCAGGCCGCCAAAGGTTTCCGCAGCGGCGCGCCCAACCAGGCGCTGGCATACGACCCCAATGGCCCCTGCGGTGCCACTGCCGCGGCCGACGGCGTGGGCCCGCTGACAGACCCCGACAAGCTGTGGACCTATGAGTTGGGATTGAAGTCCACCTGGTTGGAAAAGCGAATCGCCGCCAACGTCGCCCTCTTCCACCAGAAGTGGACCGGCGTTCAGCTGCCAGCGACACAGCCTTGCGGTTTCAACGCCACAGTCAACGGGGGAGACGCCTCCGGCAACGGCGCCGAGCTCGAAATGACCGCGCAGCTCACCCGGGCAATCAGCGCCAACCTGACGGCCTCATACGTCTACAACGAATTCAAGAGCGTAACTCCGGGAGTCGGATACGCGGTCGGCGACCGCGTTCCAGGTGCCCCGGAAGAGAATGCGAGCGCCGGACTTCAATACAACTTCTCTCTGAATCCGAAGTGGAGTGGCTACGCCCGCGCCGACTACGTGTATGTAGGCGACGTGCACTTCGTATTCGGAACCGGTGCTACCGCAACTCCATACCTGCAGGGCGGTTATGGACAGGCAAACTTCCGCCTGCAGCTCCAACACCAGCAGTTGGGTCTCGAGTTCTTCGCGCGCAATCTGACGGATAAGCGCGCTGCTGAAGCAACTGGCGACC
>Ga0207641_10001220_pt1 | contig 25743 bp, 31 predicted proteins | sample KBSSwiS62_FD_184306 | JGI IMG/M metagenome (GOLD analysis project Ga0207641, IMG submission 184306) | Switchgrass rhizosphere microbial communities from Kellogg Biological Station, Michigan, USA - KBS Switchgrass S6-2 (SPAdes) (version 2) | ecosystem: Host-associated > Plants > Roots >... | reverse complement strand
CGTCGAACCGCTTCGGCGCGCCGGCATTGTTGCGGCCTACCAGCGCGCCGAAGCGGTTCGACGCGAACGACTTTCGGAGACGCTTACCGCCAACGGCGTATCTCACGCGGCGATCGATGGCAGCGCGGGCATCCGTGCCGCAATCGCCGAGATGACCGGGGTACTCGCCCGTGCCCGATGACCTCTTGCGCCACCTCGGCGGCCCAACGCCCTACTCGTCGGCGTGGTGGTGGATCGCGGGGTCATGCGTGGCCGTCCTGGCCGCATGGTACGTCGGCGTCTTCTTGGTCACGTCCCCCACGGTCCGTGAGGCCGTGGCCAGGCGCCGTTCGATCAAGAGGGTACGGGGCATCGGCGATCGATTCCGCTCCGGCGAACTCGGCCGCGAACCCGCTGGCGCCGCTCTCGGCCACGTCGTGCGCAGGTTTCTGAGTGAGGTCACTGGCGTGCGCGCCGAATACATGCAAGTCGATGACATCGCCGATGGCGAACTCGCCTCTGCTGCACCACTTCTCGCGGAGGTGACGGACGCGCAGTTCAACCCGGACTCGCGGGTCGAGATGACCGAGGCCATCGCCCGGGCCGAGGAGTTGATCCGGTCGTGGCCGTGAGATGGCTGGTGGTCGTGATCGTCGGGTGCGTCGCACTGGCGGTCTGCGTGGCCGTGGTCCTGCTGAATCCGGTGCACCAGGAGCGGCGTCGATTGCGTCCTCTTGCCAACGTGGACCGTCTCACTCGTCTGCCCGAGTACGTGCGCGCGGTTCGGCTCCGCGCGCTGATCGCGGTAGTGACTCTCGGGTTGCTCCTCGTCGCCGTTGCCTGCACGGTCCTCGCGGCAGCTCGACCCACCGGCCTTCCGACCGCCACCGGCGATGCGGCCGTCGCTCAGCCCGAGGACATCATGCTCTGCTTCGGCCGCCCCATGCCCAACGGCGAAACGGCCGAGGCAGCGAGGTTCTTCGCCGCGCAGGCGCAGACCTTCGGCACCCAGCGGATCGGGTTGACCTCGACCAACAGTCGCGTGATACCGCTGACACGTGACTACGCCCACGTGACCGACCAGTTGAGCAAGCTCGCCGGCGACGACGCAGGCTTGGTCGCACCGGTGGCGTACGTCGACTACACCGAGGGCGTGCAAGATCTCCTCGCGCTGTGCATGACGGGATTCCCGTCGTTCGAAGACGGGGCGGCGCAACGTCGTTCGATCGTCTACGTCGGCATCGACGAACCCTCTCCCGGGACCGCACTGTTCGACACCGACCGCGTTCGGCGAATGGCCGATACCGCAGGCGTCCAGATCAACGCGTTGACGAATCGTGACGGGACCGGCACCGTGTGCTCGCTCGCACGTCACACCGGCGGGCAGTGCTTCACCGGGGACTTGGACGTCGGCGAGAGCCTGACGCGGATCAGGAGTCACCCACCTGAGCCCACGGAGGACGGCGGCTCCAGGGCAGCCGTCAGGTCCGAGGATTCACCCGACATCCCTCTGGTAGTGGCGTTGCTGGCGGCGGTGGCATTGGCGATCGTTCCCGTGCTTGGTCGGTATCGATGACGTTCCATCCCGTTCTACCGCCCCTTCTGCTCGCCGTGCTCGCCGCGACCGTGGTGGCCGCTCGTCTCGTCGCACGTCGGACGGCGTCGCCGCGGCGGTGGAGTGTCGTCACGGGCGCGGCACTGTTGCTTCTCGTCGCGGCGGCACGGCCCGTGCTCGGCGAAGCGAAAGACGTTGCACGAGTGGCTGACCCCACCGCACCCAACGTGTTTCTGCTCGTCGACCGGACGCCCGACATGGCCGTCGCCGACGCCACAGGAGCCCGCTCACGCATGGCGGCAGCGCGTGATGACATCACTGCCGTCATCGACAAGTACCCCGGCGCCCGCTTCGCAGTGCTCGGCTTCGCGGCGGGGCCCGATCTAGAGTGGCCACTTTCGCAGGACTCGTGGAGTCTGCGTCCCGTGATGGCAGCCGTCACGCCGTATCCGTCCCACCCGGACGCCGCCATCGCGGCCAACGCGGGCGCCGCGGCAAACCTGCTGCGCTATCAGTTGATCGGCGCGACGCAGCAGTACCCTCTGGCGCCGGACTTGGTGTTCTACTTCGGCGCGGGGACCAACGGTCCCGGAATCCCGCAGGGGCAGTTCAACCTGCCCGCCGACTCCGTCGACGGCGGCGCGGTGTTCGGCTACGGCGTCGACGCCGATCAACGGGCGTTGCGCGTCGTCAGCGAACAGATCGGCGTGCCATTCGTCCAGCGTGACGTCGGTGGGTCCGTCCGCGAGGCGTTGCCAACGGTCAAGTCGAAGGATGACGCGATGACCGCACCTCCCTCGACCCGAACGGAGCTGTACTGGGTGTTCGCAGCGGGTTCGGCAGCGTTGTGGTTGGTCGAGCTCTTTCTCGTGATGCGCGCATTCCGACGCACGCAGCTGCCCCCGGTGAGGGTCGACCCATGAATTCCCGTGTCCTTCGGCGTCGTCTGCTGATCTTCTCCGCACCCGTCGCGGTGCTGCTCGTCCTCACCGTCGTCAAGCTCGCCTCGGTGGGGATCGCCGGCCGTTCGGCGGCGGCCGACTTCGCCGCGGGCAATGCGGACGGGCTGAGGTCCGCCGTGTCCGCGCTAGAGGTCGTGAACGTCATCGAGCCCGCGAAGGCACACGTGGCGAGCGGCGCGTTGGCCGTCCTCGACGATCGGCTACAAGACGCCGACCACGAGTTCTCCCTGGCGCTCGCCCTTACCGAGCCCGCGCAGTCGTGCGGGGTGTTGGTCGACCTGGAGCTGGTTCGAGAGACGTTGGGCGACAGAGCAGTCCAGCGATTCGACACCACGGCTGCCGCGATCCGCTACGTCGACGCACTGCGGCTGGTGGACGGCGCGCCAAGGGGGTGCTTCGCGGGCAACGCCGACCCCGACGAGCAGCGGCGCGCGCTGCGCAACGACGCGAGGCGCCGTCTCTCCGACAAGATCGCCGCAGCGCGGACTGCGGCGCCTCCGCCTCCGCCGGTGTCCCCACCCGCAGCACCCCCGCCCGCAACGCCACCGCCCCCGGCCTCGGCGCCGGACGATCGGGCCGCTCGGCTACGTCTGGACCCGAGCGCGGGCGATCCGCTGGAGAAGCTGCGCCAGATTCTGCGCGACGCTGCGGCGGCGCGGGCCGCTCAGCCCGACGGCGGCTCGTAGCGCTGTAGGTCGGTGCCGGCGTGCCGCGCTTCAACGATTCCAAACATGTCGTGCTGCAAGCGATCTTGATGGAATGGGCCATGCCGCCGAACCGAGGGACTCGTCGATGGTTTCGTTTCCCGGTGGATTGACGGCTGCGGCCGTGGGTATCCCGACTTCGCGGACAACTGGATCCGGACCCAACGAGGAGTAGACATGCTTGGAACGATCATCGGCGCGATTGTGATGGGACTCATCATCGGCGGGCTTGCGCGGCTCATCCTGCCCGGCAAGCAGAACATCGGCGTGATCATGACCGTGCTTCTCGGCGCCGTCGGCTCCTTCATCGGAAGCTGGGTCTGCTATCGCCTGTTCAACTACGACAACGCGAACGGCGGCTTCGAGGTCATCCCCTTCCTGGTGGGAATCATCGTCGCCGTCGTCCTCATCGCCATCTACGTGGGCATCACCGGTCGCCGCGGCGCGTCGACGCGCACCCCGCGCTGACCGATCGGCCCACGGCGAACTCATTCATACCGTTCAGCGCACCGCCCGTCGTCCAACGCACGAAAGGGCTCGCCTGTCAGGGAGGTAGGTCATGCCGTTGCACATCGGGGTCACGGGACCCACTGGAGAAATCGGCATGTCCACCATCGCCGCTTTGGAGGACCACCCAGACGTAGAGCAGATCGTCGGCATGGCTCGGCGCCCGTTCGACCCCTCCGAGCAGGGCTGGACGAAGACGGTGTACCGGCAGGGGGACATCCTCGACCGTGACGCGGTCGCGGGCTTGGTGGCCGAGGTCGACGTCGTCGTGCACCTCGCCTTCGTCATCATGGGCTCGCGCGCCGAGAGTGCGCGGGTGAACCTCGGGGGCACACGGAACGTCTTCGAGGCTACGGTCGCCGCTGCGCGGCCGCGTCGGCTGGTTTACACCTCGTCGGTGGCGGCGTACGGCTACCACTCCGACAACCCCGTCCCCATCACCGAGGACGTCTCGCCGCGCGGCTCCGCCGAACACTATTACTCGGAACAGAAGGCCGCCTGCGAGGCCGCGCTTGCCGAAATCACCTCGGGCTCAACACTAGAGGTGTACGTGCTGCGGCCCTGCATCGTGGCCGGACCGAAGGCGCCGGCGCTGGCCGACGCCATGCCCTGGAACCGACTTCCGGAGCGGGTGCGCCGGCTCACCGGTGCCCTCCCCTTGCCCAAACCGCCGCTCCCAGACCCTGGGACGCCCATGCAGTTGGTACACCACGACGACGTGGCGGCAGCGATCGCCTTGGCGGCGACGACCGATTCGGCGGCGCCGGGGGCCTACAACATCGCCGGTGACGGCGTGCTGTCCCTCTCGCAGGTGGGGGAAGCGCTTGGCGCGATGCCCGTCAGGGTGCCGCACATGGCCGCAGTCATCACGTCCGAGGTGGTCTCGGCGCTGCCGTTCGTGCCGTCGGCGCTCGAATGGCTGCACGCCTGCCGTACGTCGGTGGTAATGGACACCACGAAGGCCAGAAGCGAGCTCGGCTGGAGGCCGAAGTTCACTGCCGCGCAGACCCTCTCATCGCTGGCTCGGAGTCGGACCACCGTGTAGCACGCGATGGCCGTCGACCCCGTGGTGCCGTTGCCCGGCTTCCTGGTCAAGAAGGGCGCCAAGGGGCTGATGGAGACGGCCACCGACGGATTGCGCAAGCGTGTCGTCGAGCTGAAGCGGCGCTGAGCGCGCACCCACTCAGGATTCGACGAGATCCTTCAACCTTCGCAGCGTCTCGTCCATGATGCGGCCCACCTGCCGTGCCGCCACCCAATCGGCGACGAGCCCCAACACACCCCCGGGCGCTTCGTAGGCCAGCCGGAACTCGACCTTGGTGCGGCCGTCACCGCAATCGCGCATGCGGAATCGGCCCCTCAGCGTGATGCCGGTGATGCCGATCCATGCGAGATCGCGGGCGTCGTCGAACTCCGAGATCTCGATGACCCCACCGATCGGCACGGAGCCGACCTTCCAGTGCACCGTGTAGCGCGAACCGACTCCCACCGGTCCCTCGGTGACCGTTTCCCAGCGTTCGAGTTGGGCCATGAACTCGGGATAGCAGGTGGGATCGCTGACGTGTTTCCACACCGCGTGTGGGTCGACGTCGACGACTATCCGACGCTGCAGCCTCATCGGTCCGTCACCACTAGCCGAGCACCGGGAATCGTCGTTCTGCGGCCAAGCGGTCAACGGCTGCCTGCAGCGCACCCTCGACTTTATCGTGTACGGCCTGGTCGTCACCGTCCACCTCGATCGGGTCCAGAGCCTCGACGACGATCTTGGCGGGCAGCGGGATGTGACCGGTCAGGTCGCCGATCACCAGTCCCCACGGCAGCGCCAGCGCAATGGGAACGCTCTTGAGCCGCAACGACTTGTCGACGCGCAGCAGCTTGGCCAACCACTGCCCACGGCTGAGGAACAACACGCTCTCCTGGCCTCCCACGCTGGCGACCGGCACGATCGGCACGCCGGCCTCGCGCGCCAGCTTCACGTAGCCCTTGCGCCCGCCGAAGTCGACCGTATTGCGTTCCCAGAACGGTCGGAAGACCTCGTAGTCGCCGCCCGGGTACACCAGCAGCGCAGCTCCGGACTCCAGTGCGAGCCTGGCATTTTCGTGATTGGCTGCCACCGTGCCGAACTTGCGTAGGGATGCTAGCGGCGGGGCCGAGACGACGAGGTTGTGCGCGAGTTGGTAGAACGGCCGCTCGACGCCGAAGTACGAGCAGAAGGCCAGTGTGAACACGAACGTGTCCGGCGGGACGTTGCCACCGCTGTGATTGCCGACCAGCAGAACCGGCCCCTCTGAGGGAATCCGGTGCAGACCCCGTACGTCGGCGCGGAAGTACAGCGAAGCGAGCAACCACAAACCGGGTAGCTGCTCGCGGATGTAGTCGGCGTCCCGCTGGTCCAGATCCGCCTTGGGCACCCGCGACGTCACCTGGTGCTTCACCCACTCGAATGCGTCGTCGAGCACAGCCATGACGCAGGTATAGACGGCGATCGCGCCCGGCAAACCTGCGACATCACGAATGATTCGCAACGATCCGGGCAGCACGCGTGAGTGGCTGGCAACCTCGAATCCCACCTCCGCAACAGCGAGGGGATCACGTTGGCCGTTGACGGTGCCGTATTTCGTGGCGCGAACGAGCTACCCCAGCGACACCAGGGTGAACTCCCGCACGCGGCCGGTCGTCGCTCCGCACTTGGACATCAGCGGTTCGGAGAACCGTTCACCGACGACGACCTCGACCGTCCCGTCGCCCCGCTCCAGCACGACACGGGTTGCGCCGTCAACGGCCTCCACGTGCACGGGCAACCACGCAGCGATGGCATCGTCACCGAGGGCGTCGCGCGCGAAGTACTGCGCCGCCTGCACGACATGCGGCAGCGAGGTACGGCCACGCAGGCGTGAATTGTCCACGCGCCCTTCCAGATACAACCTGATCAAGTCGGCAGGTTCGGGTGCGTCCGCCCGGCCGTAGCAGAGGCCCTCCGGCAGCACGAGCATCGTCGCCGCGAACCTGTCGCCACCGAGGTGAGAGCATTCCCACGTCAAGTCCGGATATGCCTGCGCGATAGCCGCGACCGCGCTGCGGCCACGCACGGCGCAGCACTGATCGTGTTTGCCATGCGCGCACACCGCAACCATTGGGTCGGTCGTCACCACACCGTCAGAACCGTCCAACGCCAACTCGAGATAGTCACGCGGATCATCGACCTCGCCGTGATACAGAGCCTCCTCACCCACCGTCGACCGCGCGATGAACCATCGCCAGCGCAGTGCCTTCGAGCGGCGGCCATGGCGCCGGATCGCCGTGATCCGCATCTTCGCCGACTCGACGCGTCGGACGATCGATCGGCCAAGCTGCGGATCGATCACCGTAGGCGACTGCAAGAATGCCGAATGTCCCCACGGCCCAGGTAATTCCAGCATCACCCAGGCGAACCCCGCCGAGGCCGTACCGTACATCGGATCGTTGCGGGCGAGCGACTCTCCGCTGCACGACGTCTTGTCGACCACGGTGCTCATCGGTCGCCGCCGTCCTGCTCGACGGGGGTGACGACCGCCTCTCGCAGCAGCCTCCTGATGACCACCTCACCGTCGGCGGCGTCCAGGCCAGGCAGCGAGGTGGCATCAACGTGCATGCCGCGGTGCAGTGCGGCGAGCGCGTCACCGCACTGCTGCGGAAAACTGATCGTGCGGTCGGGCAGCCGCACCAGAACGCGCTCTCCCTCGCGTTCGACGTTGCCCACCAGACCGTGACGCCACGCCACCGTCACCGTGGCGGCACCGGCCATGGCATTCAGTGTCGCCAGCGGGCGTACTGCGACGGGTCGCGTTCGGTCCGCGTGCAGGCGCGCGAGCCGCAGCGCCGCTCCCTGCGCCAGGTCGGCGCCACGGTCTTGCATCGTCTCGACCAGCCTCGCCATGATCTTCGTCGCGATGGCCGCCATCTCGTCGCGGTCGGTCGGGTCGATCCCCACGGCCAACGACTGCCGGAAGTCGGACACGTCGTCCAGCTGGTCGACGATGGCGCGGATTACGTCCGCCTCGGCAAGGGTGGACACCCCTATCGTCAGGTGAATGGACGTGGCGTCGCCCGACCGGGCCGAATGGACCCATCCCCGCGGCAGATACAGCGCATCGCCAGGGCGAAGTACGGCGTCGATGACGGGCTCGCCCTTGGCGCGGTCCGTCACCGCGTCACGGTGGGCGGTCCACGGTTGTGCTGGCAGCGGATGGGGATGCACCGGTTCGTGGACCAACCAGTGCTTGTGGCCGCTGGTCTGCAGCACGAACACGTCGTGCACGTCGTAGTGCGGGTCGAAGCCTCGGCTACCCGGTGGGGTGACGTAGGCGTTGGCCTGCACCGGGTGCCCGACATCGTCGACGAACGCGCGGACGAAGTCGATCAGCGGCGGCCACAAGCGGTGTAGACCTTGCAGGACTATCGTTGCGCCGCTGGCGAATTGGCCGAGCAACTTCGCGCTGTCGACCTGGTCAGGCATCTCCGCGCCGAAGCCCGCCGGGCCAAGGTAGCAATCCCGGGCCAGCACCTCACCACCCTTGGCGATTCGGATGAACGGGGCGCGCACCCCGCGTTCGGCGAGCAACTCGTCGACGTGTTCGGCCGAAAGGAGATCGCTGAAGTCGCGGGGTAACGCGTCCGCTCTGCTGAGGAGCGGTTCACGCCCCCAGAACTGGCCGGCGAACGTCACGGCGTCGGTGGCGATGCAGCGCGTCAGCACCGACGTCGGTTACGCCGTGCCGTCCGCGCCGCCGTCGTGGCCACCAGGGTTGGAACCCCCGTCGGCAGGGCCTTCGCCAGCCGCGGTGCCGTCCGCGCCGCCGTCATGGCCCTCGGGGTTGGAGCCACCGTCGGCAGGACCCTCGCCGCCGGCGGTACCGTCCGCGCCGCCGTCATGGCCCTCGGGGTTGGAGCCACCGTCGGCGGGACCCTCGCCGCCGCTGCTTGACGTGGTGATGTCGTCATCGTTGATCGCCATGGAAATCATTCCCTTCGTTTCGCCGCTGTCGGACTGTCGACGCGGTGCCGAATGATTGCCCTCAATCCCGTTGCCTAAACGAGCGCTCAAGCCGCCGCCGCGTCTGGGCGCCGCGACCGCGCGCTTTGCTTGGCAACCCGGTTGATCAGAGTTCGCGTCGCTTTCTCGAGAACCGCCTGCTGCTCAGCGGGACTGCGCATCGCTTCTGCTCGCCGAGCGGCGGTTGCGATGGTCAACCCTTGTTCGTAGCCCGCCACCAGCCGCGGGTCGACGTACGAACCGCGAGCCACCGCCGGCGTGTTGCCGAGCCCTTCGGCGACCTCCTTCATCACATGCGCCTCGACGCGCTTGATGACGCGCTTGGACACCGGCGGGTCTGCGTCGACGAACGCCCTCGCCGCCAACACCGTGCCGTGCCAGGTACGAAGGTCCTTGACGCTGAACTCGTCGCCCACCATTTCCTTGAAGCGGGCGTTCAGGTCGTCGGAATGGATGTCCGTCCATCCGGATGCGCTGCGGCACACCAGCAACCGTTCCGTTCGATTGTCGCGCCGCAGCAACGACCGCACCGCCCGCACGACTTCGGCGTCTTCGATTTCCAACACGCGGCGCACGCCGCTCTTCGCGGGAAAGTCGAAGGCGACGGCGTCGCGTCGAACGCTGACGTGGTCGCACAGCAGGGTCGCAAGGCCGTATGACTCGTTCTCCTCTGCGTACTGCTCGCCGCCCGCACGGAAGTAGCCGCGGTCCAGCAGATGTAGTGCCAGCGCGAGCACACGGTCCCTGCCCAGTCCCTTGCCAGCGAGGTCGCGCGCGACGCGTTCTCGCCAATCGGGCAGCCGGGTCGACATCTCGAGTACTCGATCGAACTTCTCCTCGGCGCGCTCCTGCTGCCACTGCACGTGATACAGGTACTGCCGCCGACCCGCCGCGTCGGTCCCCACCGCCTGTATGTGGCCGTTCGCGTGCGGGCTGATCCAAACCCTCTTCCACGCGGGCGGGATGACGAGGCCTTCGATCCGCTCTAGCGTCGCCTCGTCGCTCACCTTCTCACCCTGCGCGTCGTAGTAGGAGAAGCCCTTGCCACGTCGAGTACGACTGATCCCAGGACCGCTGAGCACACTTCGACGCAACCTCATTGGCCGGATATTCCCTCAAATACGTGCCCTTACACCGGTTACTCCGCTCCCGATGGGTATCGCGAGTGGGTAGCCGACCGACCCACCCGAATTGCCCGTCGTACGAATGGGTCTCGACGAAACGAAACGACCCGACCCCTTCCGCGGGCCGGGTCGTTTCGAGATCGTTTAGTTCTGCTCGATCGTTTAGTTCTGCTCGATCGTTTAGTTCTGCTCGATAGTTTAGTTCTGCTCGGCCTTCTCACGGGCCTCGGCGACCTTTGCCGCACCGCGTGCGGCCTCGGCTTCGCCTTCCTTCTTGGCTGCGTCGCGCTGAGCATCGGCCTTGTCCTGCTGGGCCTGACCCTCGCGCTGGATGTCGTCACGACCGGTCACTGCACCGACGACCTCCTTGACCTTGCCCTTGACACCTTCGACGGCGCCCTTGACTGCTTCTTCAGGTCCACTGTTGTGCTCGCCCATGACTGCCTCCTGGGGTTTGCGTGTCAGCCTCCACCCACGGCGAAGGCTGCTTCCACGTAGAGGCTTCCCGACACCACGACCTGGCAAACCGATGTGGCGCTTGAGCCACGTCACAGTGGGTATGTGGATGGCGTGACGGAGTACGGATTGATCGTCGTCGGTAGCGGGCCCGCAGGCGTGGCTGCGGCAGAGGCATTTCGTGAGCACAACCGCGACGAGCCAATGCTCCTCGTCACCCAGGATCGCGACGTGCCATCTCGTCGGCCACCGTTGAGCAAGGACTACCTGCGCGGAGAGACCGACGAGATTGAGCTCCATCCCGCGGAGTGGTTCGACGAACGCGGCATCGATGTCGTCCGCGGCCAGCGCGTTGACGCCATCGATGTTGCGGCACATGAGATTTCGTTCGGGGCAGGCAGCCAGAGCTTTCGTTCGCTGGTCCTGGCGACTGGTTGTGCTCCGAAGCCACTGGCGGTGCCGGGCGGGGCATCCGCCCTGCTGCTGCGCTCCCGCGCGGACGCCGAGACGCTGAGGGCGACAGCGCGGGAGGCAGAGTCCGCGGTAATCGTCGGGGCCGGGTTCATCGGATGTGAAGCAGCGGCATCACTTTCAGCACTTGGACTCGCGGTCACCTTGGTCGCTCCGGATCCCGTTCCACAAGCCAGGCGTCTGGGCAACGCGGCAGGACGACGCATCGTCGCCGCACTCGAAGACGCGGGCGTGCGGTATGTCGGTGGTGCCTCGGTCGAGGGCGTCCTGGAAAACGGAGTGACGCTCGATGACGGCGTGACAATCCGCGCCGACGTGATCCTCGCGGCGACGGGTGTCGATCCGCACAGTGCCCTCGCGCGGGACGCCGGTCTCGAGATCGCGAACTCCCGAATCCTCGTCGGGTCCGACATGCGAACCTCAGCCGAATCGGTCTACGCAGCGGGCGACGTCGCGATGGCGTACAACTGCACGGCAGAGCGGTCGCTCGCGGTCGAACACTGGCAGGATGCGATTGACCACGGCACCGTCGCGGGGACCAATGCCTCCGGCGGAAGCGCGGAATGGGATGGCGTGCCTGGGTTCTGGACGACCATCGGGCCGCTCACGCTGAAGTACCACGCGTGGGGTGACGGCTACGAGGAGAGCACCCTCGTCGAACACGACGACGGCTGGACAGTCTGGTACGCAACGCAAGGCGCGACCGTTGGCGTACTCACGTGCAACGCCGACGACGACTACGAGCGCGCCGAGGGTCTCATCGCCGAGGGAGCGCCGCCACCCGCGGCGTGAGAGTTAGTGGTTGCGGATCTTGTTGATCAGCTTGGCCTTCGGCAGCCCCGAGTAGCCCGTCACACCAAGCTCTCTTGCACGCTTCTTGAGCTCCGGCACGGTCCAATCGTCGTAAGAGCCGGACTTGCCGCCCTTCTTGCCGACAGCCGACTTTCCTCTAGCGGCAGCGGCGTTGGAGATGCGAGCGGCCTTCTCCTTGGAATCACCCTCCTTGCGGAGGTCGCGGTATAACTTCTCGTCTTTGATCGATGGGTTTGGCATGTATCTCGAATTGCCAGGCTGCCAAGCCCTCAAACCGCCGCGCGATGCCCGACGTGCCGCGCTCTGACCTCGGCGAGGAAAGTCGAGACCGCCGTCGCGCACCGCCTGGCGTGCGCCCCGTCGACGAGGTCGAAGGCGTGCCCAGCGCGTGGCACCTCGACGTAGTCGACGACACTGCGCGACACGGCGCCGAGAGCACGGTGAAAGCGCCTCGCCTCGTCCACCGGAATTATCGCGTCGTGTTCACCGTGGATCAGCAGGAAGGGCGGTGCACCTGGATGGACACGCGCCATCGGCGAGGCGGCCTCGAACACCTCGGGATGACGAGATTGGCTGCGGCGCACCACCACTCGCTCTAGGAAGCTTTGGAAGTTCCTGCGGGTGGGGGTCGAGCGGTCCTCCCAGTCGTAGCGACCGTAAATACCCACGACGGCGTCCACCGACGTGTCGGCGGTCTCGTCGAGTTCGCCCCGAAACCGTTCGTCTCCGGCTGTGAGGCCGGCGAGTGCGGCGAGATGACCACCCGCGGAACAACCTGCGATGGCGACGAAGCCGCGGTCGCCGCCGTATGCGTCGACGTTCGCGCGCGCCCACGCAATGGCTGCGTTGACGTCTTGGACGTGCCGCGGCCAGCGGTGCACGGGTGAGACCCGGTAGTCCATCGTCAGGCAGACCCATCCCTGCCCTGACAGATGTGACAGCAGCGTGTGGCCCTGCAAAACGCGTGTGCCCTGCACCCAGGCACCGCCTGGCACGAAGAGGAGCACAGGGGCATCGGCGGGTAGGTCGGGGCGTCGCCACACGTCGAGAAGCTGAGCGGGGTGATCGCCGTACTGGATCGAACTGCGATACATCCAGCGCCTCCGCTGTGCGCGGGCGCGAAGGTAGGGAGGCACGCGGGGTCCGTTGATCGGGCTCCCCTGCGCCTCGGCCAGTTCGAGGGGAAGCGGGCTGGTACGACGGCTCACGGCAGCCCGAACTGCCGCGGGGGCGTAGTGACCGCCCCACAAGGCCAAGGCGGTCAGGCCGGCAAACGGCTCCAGATGCCGACCCACGAAGGGGAGCGAGGAATACCACCTGGTCGACGCCAAGATCGCGTCGACGGGACGGATACCGGGTCGGCCGCTAGTCATCGGACGGAGCGGCGCACGACGAACAGTTCGCCTCCTCGAAACCGAAGTGCCCACACGTGGGACAGATTAAGTCGAGCATGCGGGCCGCCTATTCGAGGTCGAGTATTCGCGCTGAGGTCCTCAGCAGTGCGTCCTATACCCCGACCCCGCCGCGGCCAAACGGCGGCCAGCTACTCCTCACCGGTTCGTCCAAGCGCGACGACGTCGTCGGTGCGCTTCGTCGAGGTCATGAAGTCGTCGATGAGATCGGCGACCTCGTTCGGCGCCTCGACGTGCGCGAAGTGTCCGACGCCGGGCAACACCTCCAGTCGGGCGCCGGGACGGAAGTTGACTGCGGCGTGGCCGTGCTCAACGGGGATGATTTCGTCGGACTCTCCCCAGATCGCCATGGTCGGCAGCTCGGAACGTATGTGCAGCCGGTTCAGCGCGCTGACGGCCTGGCCGCGGTAGTCGACCACCGACCGCAGGGTGCGTAGAAAAGCGTCACGTGTCGGCCGGTCGGAGAACGACGAGTAGGCACGCCAGATCTCGGCGGCGCGTGGCGCCTTCACGCCAGCCGATGCGAACCACGAGCCGATCTTGTTGCCCGCCTTGAGAACCGGTGAGGGGGCGATGACGGGGAGCACGAACTCCGCACCGGGAGCCGACAGCACGCGAAGTATCCAGCCGACGTCGGGCCCCAACCCGCCGCTGCTGATCAAGATGATGCGCTCGCAGTAGTCGGGGTGTTGATAGGTGAACTGCATGGCCACCCCGCCGCCGAGTGAGTGTCCGACGATGGTCGCGCGCGCAATGCCCAGCTCATCGAGGAAGTCACGCAGGAAGACGGCGAATGCGCCAAGCGAGTAGTCGCCCCGCGGCTTCACCGACTGGCCGTGGCCGAGCAGGTCGGGTGCCACCACCCGATAGTTCTTGGACAACCGCGGAATGAGTTCACGCCAGGCGTCCGAGCTTCCCGCCATGCCGTGAATCAACAGCAGCACCTCGCCGCCGCCCTCGTCGCGGTAGGCAACGCGGTCGCCGTTCAGGTCGAGAAACTTCACTTCGTTCACGTGACTCTCCGATTCGGGTCGACCGGACCGAGCGCGCCGCATCGCGCTACTCGTCGGTAACTTCGAGGGTGCCCCAAACAGCGCACCCGGTCAACGGTTGGGTGACGACAATCTCCGCGCACGAGCAAAGTGACCCAGCAATGCGTGAGCGCTCGCCGTCCGGGGTATTGATCCTGGCGAGGGGGTTGAATCGAACCCAGTCGTCGAGGAGGGTAGCCATGGGCCGACACAGCGTCGAACGAGGCAAGCGAGCCAGCACCAGCGTGCTGAAGTGGCCGAAGTTCAGGCCCTTTGCGAGTCGCGGCGCCACCAGAACCGACTCGGCGGACCGCACCCTGTTCGGTGATCCCTCGCTGAATCTGTTCGGTGGCGCGGCGCACTGTTGAAACCGCGGGCCACACCGACGAGTTGAAGGGCCCGGCCTCGTCGAGACCGGGCCCCTCGAACCGTCTAATTAGTGCTGCTCCGCCTTCTGGCGTTCCTCATTGGTCTTCGCCGCGCCGCGTGCGCTTTCCGCCTCGGCTTCCTTCTTGGCTGCGTCGCGCTGAGCGTCGGCCTTGTCCTGCTGGGCCTCACCCTCGCGCTGGATGTCATCGCGACCGGTTACGGCGCCGACGGCCTCCTTGACCTTGCCCTTCACGCCCTCGACGGTGCCCTTGATGGCTTCCTCGGGGCCGCTGTTGTGCTCACCCATGTTGGAGTCCTCTCGTTGGGTTTGCCTCGAGCCCACACACCGGCCCGGTGGCTACAGACCGGTGCGCTACCCGCTTGCACCCCTTGTTTTCCCGTTGCGCCAACGAGAAAAACCGTCACCGCGGTGTTGTCTGCGCCACAGCAGAGGTTCGCAACGTGAGCAGGGTGATCTCGCTCGGCGCGAAGACACGAAAGGGCGGTCCCCAGAACCCCGTGCCGCGGCTGGTGTACAGCTGAGTTCGTTCGCCGTGACTGCTCAACCCGTGAACGACCGGTTGATCAATTCTCACCAAGAGGTTGAATGGCCAGATCTGCCCGCCGTGGGTGTGGCCGGAAATCTGTAGATCCACTCCGGCGCGCACCGCGTGCGCAACCTGTTTCGGCTGATGCGCGAGCAGCAACACGGGCAGCGCTCTGTCCGTACCTACCAGGGCCGCTTCGAGATCCGACGAACGCGACGTCGCGTCGTCCACTCCCGCGACGACGAGCACGTCACCCCCGCGTTCGACGATCAGATGCCTGTTCTGCAGCACGTCCCAGCCGATGCCCGCCATGTAGTCCAGCCAGCCCTGCGCCTCGCTGATGTACTCGTGGTTGCCGGTCACGTAGACACGGGCATGCCCGGCCCGCACCGATGCGAGTGGCCGGGCCTGTTCCTCGCGGACTTCCGCGGTGCCGTCGGCGATGTCCCCCAGGTGGCAGACGACGTCCGCGTCGAACTCGTTCACCCTGTCCACGACCCCCGCTGACCACTTGGCTCGGTCGATCGGTCCGTAGTGCGTGTCGGTGATGATCGCGACGCGCAGGCCGTCGAGACCGCTGCCGAGTCTGGGGATGACGACGTCGACGTACTTGATGCGTGGCACGCGCATCGCCTCGGCATGGCCCCAGGCGAGCAGCGCGATCACCACGACGACGACGGCACCCGCGACGATTCGCGATCGTGTCGGATCGGCAACGCCCGCCGCGAACAGAACGAGCCCGAGCAGCTGCGCGAGAACCGACCAGGTGAACAGGACCCAGATTGCGCCCAGCAAGGCGTCACCAGTGACCGCGGCCCAATCCCGGTGCCTGCGACCGTGTCCCACGATAATCGCCGCAGGCAGCCCGAAGAACACCGCCACGAACGCGAGCGTGCCGACGATCACCACGGCCGTTGGCCACTGCGCGCCTGCGGACAACAGGGTCAACCACGGCACCCCGAGTAGGAGCAGGAGAATGCCGGAAACTGGTATGAGCAATAGCCATCGACGGCGTGACCGCGGAGCGGAGTCGGTGTGAACGGGCTGCGTATCTGCCATCACCGCGAGGGTACGCGCGACCGAGGGGCTTACCCCTCCGAGTCGGGGTTGTCGACGTCCCACACCAGGCAAAAGGTGTGGCCTGCAATGTCGCGGTACACGCGGAACGTGCCGTCCTCGACGGCGTCGGGGACGCGCGTCGCCCCCAACGCGAGGACCTTCCGCTCGGCGTCGTCGATCTCGTCTACCTCTATGTCGAGGTGAAACTGTTGCGAGCCAAGCGGATCGGGGAACCGCGGCGGGTCGTGCTCCGGCGCCAGCTGAAACGCGAGCCGACGTCCGGATGGGTCGTTGAGGACCACCCAGTCGTCGCCGTCCACGGTGATCTCCCCACCGAGGACCCCTGCGTAGAAGTCTGCCAGCCGCCGCGGATCGCGGCAGTCGAGCACGGTTGAGCGCAACTTTCCGATCATGGGGATCAGTGTTGCCGCAGTCGGTCGGATCAAACCCAGCCAATCACCGATTGCTTGACGAGGTTCAGGCGCCAGAGGCCAAGACGTACGCGCCTGGCTCTAGCTTCTCAGTCCGTCGCGTGTAGGCCCCCCACGTCCACGGCCACTGATTGGGACTGTGCCCGTTCGCGTCGAGATACCAGTTGCCACAACCCAACCAGACCGTTCCCTTGAGTGCTTCTCTCACCTCGCGATGGAAGTGGTCCGCTACGTCTCGGCGCACCTCGATCCGCCGTTTGCCGGTGGACTTCAACTCCTCCAGAGCCGCGAGCACGTGGCGCATGCCTGCTTCGATCGTGAAGATGATCGAGCCGGTGCCGCCGTTCGTATTGGGACCGTAGAGCAGGAACATGTTGGGGAACGCAGGCACGCTCAGGCCGAGGTAAGCCTTCGGGGTCTCCGCCCACTCCTGCGCGAGCGTGCGCCCGCCGACGCCGACGATCTCCATCGGGGCGACGAAGTCGTGCGACTGGAAGCCCGTCGCGAGGATCAAGACGTCAGCGGGGCGCTCTACTCCGTCACCGCCGATGACGCCGGTCGGGGTGACGTGCTCGACCCCGCCTGAGATCAACCGAACACCCGGCTTGGCCAGGGTCGGGTACCAGTCGTCGGTCACCATCACACGTTTGCAACCGTATTGATCCTTCGGGGTCACCGCGGCACGCAGCGCAGGGTCCTGGATCGCCTTGTTTATCCGCCGCCGACCAATCGCCTTGAAGGGAGCCAACATCCACTGCTGCCTCGTCATGCCGATCGCGCCGACCTCCATGAAGCCCTGCACCAGCTTGCGGTCGAGCCGTTGCACCGCAGGCCACCGCCGGAACAGCCGCTTCGACCGTTCCGAGTACGCGAAGTCGCCGCGCGGCATGGTCCATCCGGGCGTCCGCTGATACACGTCGAGCGTCGCGACCTCGGGCTGAATAGCCGGAACCACCTGCGCAGCACTGCACCCGCTGCCGATGACGGCGACCCGGGCGCCACGCAGGTTCACGTCGGAACGCCACTGCGCCGTGTGAAACACCTCTCCGCCAAATCGGTCGAGGCCGTCGATGTCGGGAAACTTCGGCGTCGACAGTTGACCGCATGCGGTGATGAGTAGGTCGGCGACGTGTGCACCGGCGCTGGTGTCGAGGATCCACTGACCGCGCTCGTCGTCCCACGTCGCCGATCGGACTCCGGTGTCGAAGCGGAACCAGTCGTGAACGCCGTGGTCGTCGACGACCTTCTGCAGGTAGGCCCTGATCTCTGCCTGCGGCGCGTAGCGGCGCGACCAGTCGGGATTCGGCGCAAACGAGAACTCGTAGAAATGCGAGGGGACGTCGACCGCCGCGCCAGGATAGGTGTTGGCAAACCACACCCCACCGAGGCCCGCGTTCTTCTCGAAGACGACGACGTCGCGATAGCCCGCACGCTTCAGCATCGTCGCCGCGGCGATCCCGCCGATGCCACCGCCAACCACCGCAACCGACATACTCCGCGGTCCGTTCGACACCACGACTGCACGTTACATCTGGGGGCTAGCCGGTAGTCGAGATTGCGGTCAGCGTTGACGACTGCACCGGCCGCGCGGACGAAAGTACGAGTCATGCCCGATCGGGTACATCGAATTCACCTGGAGGCAAAGCCATGACCACGTCATCGGTTCGCAGCACCCACACCATGTCGCTGCTCGACGGCGAGATCGTCGAGGAGAACGACCTCGGCTCGATGCGACGAATCACCGCCGACAACCTGCCAATCCTGAAGAACCTGTCGATCAAGCGCGTGCTGCTGAACCCCGGTGCCATGCGAACTCCGCACTGGCACGCCAACGCCGACGAACTCACCTACTGCGTCTCCGGCACCGCGCTGGTGTCGATCCTCGACGACGGAAGCAACTTCTCGACGTTCGTCGTCACCGCAGGCCAGATGTTCCACGCCGCCTCCGGTTCGTTGCACCACATCGAAAACGTCGGCACCGACGTGGCCGAGTTCATCATCGCCTTCCGCAACGAACGGCCCGAGGACTTCGGCTTCGGTGCGACCCTCGGCGCGTTCAGCGACGCCGTGCTTGGCAATACCTACGACCTGCCCGCCTCCGACCTTGCCAAGATCCGGCGTGACCGCCCCTGGGACCACAAGCTGGCTGCCCGCGTCGGAGCCCCAAGCGTGCCTACTGCTGCACTCTTCAACGACCCGCACAAGTTCGACATCGAAGCCCAGCAGCCCGGGCTGAACTACGTCAGCGGCAATGCCCGGTTCGCCCGCCAACAGTTCTGGCCCGTGTTGAAGGACATCTCGATGTACTCGCTACGCGTCGCAGAGGTCGGCATGCGCGAACCGCACTGGCATCCCGTCACCGCCGAGATGGGGTACGTGCAGCACGGCGATGCCCGGATGACCGTCATGAATCCCGATGGCACGCTTGACACGTGGAACATGACCAAGGGTGACATGTACTTCATCCCCCGCGCCTACCCGCACCACATCGAGAACATCGGGCCCGACGAGTGGCACTTCCTGATCTTCTTCGATCAGCCGACGCCCGCCGACATCGGCTATCGTGCATCGGCTAGCGCGTACTCTCGAGAAGTGCTCGCCGCAGCGTTCAACACGCACATCGACGACTTGCCGAAGTTCCCCTTCACCACCACCGATCCGCTGATCGTCAACCGAGTCAACCCCGTCGACTAGCCCAACCCCACCCGATGATTTGTGCACCTTGACCCGCGCCCACCGCGGGTCGGGGTGCACGAATCGCGTCGAAACGAGAGGCACTGCAATGGCATTCATCTTCTACGAGGATCGGGGCCAGGGCCTCGACGCTGATCTGCTGGCATTCCTGAAGGGTGACGGCGATGTTCACCCATGACTCAGCGGTCGCCAAGGTGCGGGCAGGCGAAAACCTTTGGAACACCCGCGATCCCGAGCGCGTGCAGATGGGATACACCCCGGACAGCTGGTGGCGCAACCGCTCCACCTTCCTGCACGGCCGTGCGCAGATCGTCGAGTTCCTCACCGACAAGTGGGCACGCGAGCTCGACTACCGGCTCATCAAGGAGCTGTGGGCATTTGGCGACGACCGGATCGCCGTCCGGTTCGCCTACGAGTACCACGACGCATCGGGGTCGTGGTTTCGCGCCTACGGCAACGAGAACTGGGAGTTCGCCGCCGACGGGCTGATGAAGACCAGGCACGCCAGCATCAACGACGTGCCGATCACCGACGGCGACCGCCTCTTTCATTGGGACAGCAGCGGCCCCCGCCCCGACGATCATCCCGGACTGAGCGAATTGGGGCTCTGAGCCTCGCGACGTCGCGCTAGGTTCTGGACGTGACCGCACTCGCGAACCGCCAAATCCTGCTGCGCCGTCGACCGAACGGGCTACTCCAACCGGACGACACCGAGTTGGTCAGCAGGCCGGCGCCAGAACCCGAGGACGGCGAGGCGCTGGTCCGCACCACCTACGTGGGGATCGATGCGGCCGCGAGGACCTGGCTCGACGATCAACCCGGCTACCTGCCCCCGGTACGAATCGGCGAACCAATCCGGGCCGCGTCGATCGGTGAGGTCATCGAATCACGCAGCGACGCTTACGCGGTCGGCGACGTCGTGACCACGCTTTCCGGTTTCTGTGAGTACGCGATCGTCCGCGACGACGTCTTCACCACGGTCATCCCAGGCGTGAGCGACCAGGTGACGGTGATGTCCATCTACGGGTCGAGCGGCGCGACGGCCTACTTCGGAATGACCGACATCGGCAAGCCGCAGCCCGGGGAGACTGTCGTGGTGTCGGCGGCAGCGGGTGCAACCGGTTCGGTCGCAGGGCAGATCGCCAAGATCGCAGGCGCGCACGTGGTCGGCATCGCAGGCGGCCCGGAGAAGTGCCGGGTCGTGGTCGAGGACTTCGGGTTCGACTCGTGCATCGACTACAAGGACGGCGACGTGGCTGCCGCGCTCAAGGCGCACTGCCCCAAGCGCGTCGACGTCTACTTCGACTGCGTGGGCGGGCCGATTCTCGACGCCGTGCTCGGTCGCCTCGCCCAGAATGCGAGGGTCGCGCTCTGCGGCGTCATCTCCAGCTACGTCACCGGCGAGCACCCAGGGCCGGCCAACTACGTGAACCTTCTCGCCAAGAGCGCGCTGATGCAGGGCTTCAACACCCTCGACAAGTGGGGCCGCTTCGACGAAGCGTTCGCTGCCCTGCGCGGTTGGGAACAGGACGGCCGACTCGTCCACCGCGAGCACATCTTCACCGGAGTGGAGTCGTGCGTCGATGCCCTGAACGGATTGTTCACCGGGGCCAACATCGGCAAGACTCTGGTGAAGATCGGCGAACCAACCAGCGGCTGAGCGCATGCCGAACCCGACCCGCCCAGTGTGCGATCACGGCGAGCAGTCGGCGCCAGATTCGCCACCACCGCGCGCTCGGCATACTTCGAGTGCGAATACTGTGCGATGCGATGCAAGACGAACCGCACGAACCGCACGAACCGCTGCGTGACGATCACCGACACCTACTCGATCGGCGCGCGCTCACCGAAGACGCTGCCCGCCCCGAAGCCGTCGCACGTCGGCACGACGCGGGCGGGCGAACCGCGCGTGAGAACGTCGACGACCTGGTGGACCCCGGTTCGTTCGTCGAGTATGGACGGTTCGCCATCGCGGCCCAGCGCCGCCGCCGTGAACTCGACGATCTCATCGCCCGCACCCCCGCCGACGGCCTGATCGCCGGAACGGCGCGAGTCAACGGCGGCGCGTGTGCGGTGCTGTCATACGACTACACCGTGCTGGCAGGCACGCAGGGTTCGCTCGGGCATCGCAAGAAGGACCGCCTGTTCGAGTTGATCGAGAAGATGGCGCTGCCGACGGTGTTCTTCGCCGAGGGCGGTGGCGGCAGGCCTGGCGATACCGACTACCCGGCCGTGTCGGCGCTCGACGCGCGGGCGTTCGCGCTGTGGGTGAGCCTCTCGGGACTGATCCCGCGGATCGCAATCGTCAAGGGACGCTGCTTCGCAGGCAACGCCGTGATCGCCGGGTGTTCGGACCTGATCGTCGCCACCGCCGACGCGTCCATCGGCATGGGCGGGCCCGCGATGATCGCGGGCGGCGGCCTCGGCGACGTTCACCCCGACGACGTCGGCCCCATCTCGACGCAGGCGCCCAATGGCGTCGTCGACGTCGTGGTGGACGACGAGGCCCAAGCCGTCGCGGTCACCAAGACGCTGCTCGGCTACTTCCATGGCACGACGGCCGCTGGCACCGTCGCCGACCAGTCGCGACTGCGGACTCTCGTTGCCGAGCGGGCGCGACGGGCCTACCCCGTCAACCCGATCATCGAAACCCTCTGTGACGCAGGAACGGTCACGTTCCTACGTGAGCGGTTCGCACGGGAGATGGTGACGGCGTTCGGGCGCATCGACGGACGTCCGGTCGGACTCCTCGCCAACAACACCATGGTCATCGCGGGCGCCATCACGGCCAGCGCCGCGGAGAAGGCAGCGCGATTCCTGCAGCTGTGCGAGGCATTCGACGTTCCGGTGATCTCGCTCGTCGACTGCCCCGGCTACATGGTGGGTCCCGCAGCCGAGGCCGAGGGATTGGTGCGGCGGGGATCGCGGTTGCTCGTCGCGGGGGCAGCGCTGACGGTGCCGCTGATCGTCGTCGTCCTGCGTCGCGGTTACGGGTTGGGCGCGCAGGCCATGGCGGGTGGCAGCCTGCACGAACCGCTGCTCACCGTGGCGTGGCCGGGTGCGCACCTCGGACCCATGGGCTTGGAAGGTGCAGTGCGCCTTGGCATGCGCAAGGAGCTCGAGGCGATTGCCCTGGAAGACGGAGCCGCGGCCCGCGAGGACGCCGTTCGCCAGGCAACGGCCGCCGCCCAGGAGAACGCCAAGGCCCTCAACGCCGCAGCGCTCTTCGAGATCGACGACGTCATCGATCCTGCCGACACGCGGGACCTGATCATCAATACGCTGGCCGCCGCGACCACCCGCCGACGCAAGAAGCGGCGCAGGCGATTCATCGACACCTGGTAGACGGGAGCCCACATTGACCGACGGAATGCGCAAACAGATTGCGCTGAGGAAACATTCACCCGCGTACTGGCGAGTGACGTTCGACCATCCACCGTTGAACATCTTCGGCCCAGAGACGATCCCCGAACTCAGCGAGATCGTCACCGCGCTGGAGACGGACGAACAGGTCAGGGTCGTCGTGTTCGACAGCGCGGTCGACGGCTTCTTCCTGACGCATTACGACTTCGTCGCCCCGGCGGAGGACACGACGCGTCTACCTCCGGGACCGACTGGCCTGCAACAACTTCCGGACATGCTGGCTCGGCTGAGCCGCGCACCCGTCGTGTCGATCGCCTCCATTCGCGGGCGTGCCACCGGCGTCGGCAGCGAGCTTGCGCTGGCCAGCGACATGCGCTTTGCGAGTCGGGAGCGGGCGATCCTCTCGCAATGGGAGGTCGGCGCGGGCCTGGTGCCTGGCGGCGGACCGATGGCTCGACTGCCCCGACTGATCGGGCGAGGGCGCGCGCTAGAGGTCCTGCTGGGGGCCGACGACATCGACGGCGAGTTGGCGGAACGCTACGGGTACGTCAATCGGGCACTGCCGGACGCCGAACTCGACGCGTTCGTCGACGCGTTGGCAACCAGGATCGCGTCCTTCGACAAACAGGCACTCGCAGAGACGAAGCATCTGGTCGACGTGAACAGCCTTCCGCCCGACGCCGAGATCGCACCGGAGTGGGACGCCTTTCTCGCGGCGCTGGCGAGGCCCGCGGCCCAGGCGAGAATTCAAAGGCTGTTCGAGCGAGGCTTTCACGAGGCGGGGGACGTCGAGACGAGGCTCGGCTATCACGTCGGCCAGCTGGGCGACTCGGATGGCTGAGCGCATCACGTTCTCCAGCTCCACGGGACCTCTCCTTGCGGGCCTCGTCGACCTTCCCGTCGGCGAGCCGCGCGGCTGGGGCGTCTTCGCCCACGGCTTCACGCTCGGCAAGGATTCCCCGGCAGCCAGTCGCATGTGCAAGCAGTTGGCCAGCGAGGGCATCGGCATGCTCCGCTTCGACAACCTCGGTCTCGGCGACTCCGAGGGCGACTGGGGCGACGGGTCGTTCTCGCACAAGGTCGCCGACACCGTCCGCGCTGTCGAGTTCATGAACGACTCGGGCCGCGAGGTACACCTGCTCGTCGGCCACTCGTTCGGCGGCGCGGCGGTGATCGCCAGCGCCCACGAATGCGAAACGGTGGCCGCGGTGGCCAGCGTCGGCGCGCCCTATCAACCTGCTCACGTCGAACACAACTACGACGCACTGCTGCAGCGGATCGAGTCCGACGGCGAGGCGCCGTTCCTGGCAGGAGGCAGGGCGCTCACGCTGAAGCGACACTTCATCGAAGACGTCCGCGCCGCCGACCTGCACGAGCGAATCCGGACCCTGCGCCGGGCGTTGCTCGTCATGCACTCGCCCACCGACAACACCGTCGGCATCGCAAATGCGAGCGAGATCTTCCGCGCCGCAAGGCATCCGCGCAGCTTCGTTTCGCTGGAGGGTGCCGACCACCTGCTCACCGGCAAGAACCAGGCAGCACGGGCTGCGCGCATCGTCAGCGCGTGGGCCGACCCCTACCTATGAACCCCTACCTATGAATCTGCCTCCCATGGCGGGGTGTCGTCCATCTTCTCGTAGTACTTCGCCAGGTGGCTCTTGACTCGCTTGACGTCGGCTGCCGGAAGATCGACACCTCCGCGGGAGCCCTGCATCACCGCTGCGGCCGCCATCACGGCGCGAGGAACGGCCACCAGCCGTCCGTCGATCACGTCGGCAATCAACAGCTTGTATGCGGTGAAGTTGTCCCTGTTCTCCTTGTCGTACCAGACGTGTGCGTCGCGGTACTTCGCGTTCGGCTCGTCAGTCGCGTTCGCCCACTTGCGAACTCGCTTCTCGGCGGCATCACCGGTCCAACGCCGCTCACGGGCGGCCAACGGCAGATCCTGAAAACTGGTTACCGACATTCCCTTCCTCGCTCTCACCCTTTCTTGATCTTCTCGACGGCCCTGCGAGCGGTCTGCCGTTCGTTTGCGTAGAGCAATCCGAAGGTGAATCCGTTCTCGCCAGGAGTCGTGCCCGCCACCCTGGCGAGCCGCTGAAGGACGCCAGCGGCTACCACACTGTCCTGATGGTCGCCAAGCACCGACTGAATATGCTTGAACCGCTTGATGTCACGCTTCATCTCCGATTTGTCGGCGACGGGTGCGACGAGCTCGGCGGCATAACGTGCCCGCTTGGCAGCCTTGCGAGCCGCATGCAGAAGGTCGTCTCGGTCCTCGGCCAGCGCCTGCCGCAACCTCTTGTCCGCCTTCTTGCCTGCTCGCCGAGCCCGCTTGCGCAACACCTGCAACTTCGCCGGGCGTGCCATCGGTAGATCGGTGCGCCAGCGGTGCAGCAGAGCCAAGACGCCGAGATAGCGAGGAGAGTCCATGGCCTCGGAGACGCGGCTGCGCGCCTGCAATTGGGTTTGGTGCAGGTCGGAATCGATGCGTGCGGCGACGGGCCCGAGCACGAGTTCGTCCGGCAGCCCAGCCAGAGCGTCTGCGAACCGGCGGCGCTGCACCTCGCAGTCGCGGACTTCGCCGAGCAATCCTGCGAACCACTTGAGATCCGATTCGACGGCGCCAAGGGCGTGCTCGTCGAACACCTTGGAGAACACCCGCAAGGTGCTGCGCAGCCTGCGGATGGCGACCCGGGTGTCGTGGATCGGGTCCTGCCCGCGACGGAGTCCGAGATCACCACTGAACACGGCGTCGATCTGAGTGTGTACGTACTCCGCGAGAGCCTGGGTCGCCGCAGAACCGCCCGACGTATGCATCGGCAGCTGCGGAGCCACCCTCGACAGCTTCGAAGGGTGCGCTGACGGCGCCGCCCCAGCCGAGACCAGGCGCTTGACCAGTTGCTTCGGCATCGCCTTCTCCTCGGGACCGAGCTCGATCTCGATTTCGCGCCACGCCGCAGGTGCTCCGTCGGCGATCGCATCCACGCGATCGTCGGCGACCTCGGCGTGGAGCTGCTGGTCTCGGACTCCGACGATCCGGTAGCGATCGCGCACCGTGTGGATGCGGGCCACCGGGGTCAGTTCCTTTCCGATTCGTAGGCCGGTGAGCAGCCTCGCCACTTCGGCTGGAACCGATTCATCGGCGGTGTCCGAGGGATCGCCGAAGTGCATTTCGAGCCGGTCCGTACCGGAAGGAACCTTGAGTTGCCAGCCCGAGATCGGAAGAGCGT
>Ga0207641_10001219_pt1 | contig 25743 bp, 18 predicted proteins | sample KBSSwiS62_FD_184306 | JGI IMG/M metagenome (GOLD analysis project Ga0207641, IMG submission 184306) | Switchgrass rhizosphere microbial communities from Kellogg Biological Station, Michigan, USA - KBS Switchgrass S6-2 (SPAdes) (version 2) | ecosystem: Host-associated > Plants > Roots >... | reverse complement strand
CCGATCCGGGATCGCACATTGCTTGCGCGGGTGCTGGCGAGCGGCGATGCGTTGATCCATGGCTGCGAGGCGGAAACCTACGGACTGGTCGCCGCCGAGGCCGCCGGATCAGGGCTGCCGCTGATCGTTCCCGACCAAGGCGGCGCGGCCGACCTTGCCACCCCCGGGACAGCCGAACTCTATCAGGCCGGCAACTGCGGCGAAGCGGCGGACGCGATCCTGCGGCTGGCGGCGCGCGATAGGGAAGCGCTGCGCGCCGCTGCGCGGACGCAGGCTGCCCGCGTCCCGTCGATCGATCTTCATTTCGCGCGTCTGTTCGATGCCTATGCCGCGATTTGCTCTGGGCGCGCCGTGGCGGCATGAGCGGGGGAGCATCGTCATGCCCCGGCTGACCGACCTGTGGCGCACCGGCATCGTTCGCGCACCGATCGGGACGATCGTGAGCTCCGGCTTCGAGGGGCAGCGGATCGAATGGCTGGAGCCAGGGCCGCCCTTCACCTTCCTGGCGGACCCGTTCGGATTGTGGCGCGACGACATGCTCTACCTGTTCGTCGAGGCCTTCGACTATCGCGACCGCCATGGCCGGATCGATGTGCTCCGCCTCGACAGCAAGCTCCGCGTGATCGATCGCGTCACATGTCTGGAGGAGGGCTGGCATCTCTCCTATCCGCAGGTGTTCGAGGCCGAGGGCGCGACCTGGATGCTGCCCGAGGCGCATCGATCGGGCGGGCTCCGGCTCTACCATGCGGTCCGTTTTCCCGAATGGTGGCAGGAAGTCGCGCGGATCGAGCTCGACGTCGTGCCCGTCGATGCAACGCTGCTCCGTCACGACGATCGCTGGTGGCTCTTCTACACGGCGGCGACCGATCGTCGGTCGAAGATATCGGCTCTCCACGTCGCTTATGCGGATCGGCTGATCGGCCCATGGCATCCACACCGACTCAATCCGGTCCGGATCGATCCGGCCAGCGCGCGTCCTGGAGGACGGCCGGTCAAGATCGGCGGTCATTGGATGCTGCCGATGCAGGATTGTTCGCGCACCTATGGCGGTGCGATCCGGATGTTACGGATCGAGGAACTGTCGCCCGCCTCATTCCTGGCTTCGGTCGGCGAGCCGATCGGCGCGTCCCCGACCTTCGCGCCCTATGTCGAAGGGCTGCACACCCTGTCCGCGTGCGGCGACGTGACGCTGTTCGACGCAAAGCGGATCGAGCATAGCCCGCGCGGGCTCCTCATCGATGCCCGGCGGCGAATGGGCGAGCTGCTCACAGTTCGGCGATCCGCGTCATGACCACTCCGCCGCGTTCCGCGAAACCTTCGCGCCCGAAATGGCGCAGCACCCGCTGGCGCGAGTGATAACCCAGCTGACCGAGCTGTTCGGGAAATCGGAGCAGCCGGGCGAGGGCGTCCGCCAGCGCCTTGGGATCGCCCGGCGGGACGAGCGCGCCGGACAGGCCGTCGACGATCGTATAGGGCATCTCGCCGACGGCGGACGCGACGACGCCGAGGCCTGCCAGCATCGCCTGATGCGCCGCGATGCAGAAGCCTTCGGACAGCGATGGCTGGACGTAAAGATGCTGGTCGGCGAGGAATTCGGTCGGATGGTCGACGAAGCCCGCAAGGCGGACATGGGATAGCCGGTGCCGGGCGATCATCGCCTCGAGTTCGGCGCGCTGCGCTCCTTCGCCGCCGATCGTCACCTCGATCGGTGTCTGCGGGCCGAAACCGCCGGTCTCGAGCAGCGCCAGCGCTATCATCAGCACGCCATAGCCCTTTACCGGATGAAGCCGGCCGAGGCTGCCGATCCGCACCGGCTCGCCCGGTTGCCAAGGCTGCGCGCGGGGCGCTGCTTCGTCTGCGGCGAATATCGGCCAGCATAGCAGCCGATCCGGCCCCACCTTGAGCCGTCGCGCGGTAAGATCGGTTACGCATTCGGAATCGCCGATCCACAGCCGGCTCAGGCGCTGGGTTGCGCGCAGCAGCCGGCGATTAGCGGGTTTGAGCCACGCGGCATGCTGCCAGCTCACCACCGGTAGGCGGCGCTTCAGGCCGACCAGCTGACCGAGAAGCGTGGCGCGGGTGAGCGACGTCCAGATATGCGTCGCTCGCGAGGCGCGGGTGCGCGCGTCCAGCCATCGCAGCGCAGGCAGCCGATCCTGCTCGCATCCCGGATACACCTCTACCTTGAGCCCGGCATCGAGCATGGCCTGCAAACCACGCCCGTCGCGTCGCGCGAGTGCGAAGATGCGCGGCTCGGCGCCATGCGTTCGGATGACATGGGCGATATCGGGTATGGGAGCCGTGGCGCCCCCACCTTCCAGCGAGTTGATAACATAGGCGATGCGCATCATGCGCCCGCCTCGCGCATCGGCGGCGACAGAGCGTCCCACCGCACCAAAGCGCGGTGGAGCAGCAGCCAAAGAAATAGCGTCGTTGCCGCCGCCTGCGCGACGGCCTGAAGGCCCGCGCCTGCCACGCCGTCCGCATGCAGCAGGATCGGCAACGGCGCGAGCAGCAGCAGGCTGCTTCCGACATTGGCGGCGACCGACCAGGCCGGGTGGCCGAGCGCCGTCAGCGCCGCGCTGGCAGGCGGCGCTGCAAGCAGGATGAAGCGCGCGACCGACAGGATGCCGATCAATCCCCCCGCGGCAGCGTAGGACGGGCCACCCAGAAGCCTGGCGACCGGTCCGCCTGCGAACAGCGCGATGACGACGACCGGCACCCCCGCGATCATCGCAAGGCCGGCGCTGTGCGCGACCGCGCGGAGGAGCACCCGTCCTTCGCCGCCGGATGCCAGCATGGCCGCGAATTCGCGATAGGCTGCCTGGCCCAATATCTGAGCGGGCTGCTGGAAGATCACCGTGGCGCGCTGGGCGATCGCGTAAAGACCGGCGGAGGCCGGTCCCAGCACCCAACCGACCACGAGTGGAACGACCCTTCCCGAAAGTTCGGAAAAGGTCACGTCGGCGTTCGCCGCGAGCAGGAAGCGCAGCAGGCCCGGATTCTCCGAGCGACAACCCCTCGTCGGCCCGAGCAGCCGGTGCGCCAGGATGTCACGGCGCGCCGCTCGGATGCCGAGCGCCCACATCACCGACCATTCGGCGAGCGCCGCCACCAGCCAGGCAAGCAGGAAGCCGCGCAGCCCCGCTCCCGCGAAGGCGGCGGCGACCGCTCCGGCCAGCCGCACCAGCGGAGCGACCATATTATGCGCGCCGAGCAGATCGAACCGGCCGCGCAGCTGGAGATAGCCGGCCGGCGTGGCCCGAATCGTTCCCAATACGGCGAAGGCATAGGGAACGGCGAACGCCTGAGCCTCGGGCGGCCAGCCAAGATGCGGGCCGATCAGCGGCGCCAATGCCGCTGCGGACAGAATCGAGGCGCAACCGCCCAGTATCTCGATCCCGCCAGCAAAGCGCAGCAGCCGGACGAGCCGGCCTTCGTCGCGATCCTCGATCGCCTGCGCCCCGTAGCGGACGATCGCGTGCCAGCCTGGAAATTCGATGATGCCGGCCACCGCGGTGACATAGCCATGCATCAGCACGAGCACGCCATAATCGCGAGGACCGAGCGCGCGGGCGGCGATCAGCAGATAGGCGAGGCTGATCAGCCCCGCACCGGCCTTGCCGCCGATCAGCAGTCCGAGATTGGCATAGATGCGCCGCACGATCATCGGGCCGCTCGCCGTCGATCACCCATAGGCTTGGTGGGGGGCCAAATCCGGCATAGGCAATGTCTGTCCAAGCATCGCCGCCACCGACCGCGCCGCGCGCATCGAGGAGGGCTCGGCGGTCAGATCGAAGCTATGGGCGAAAAGCTGCCGCTGGATCGGTTCGTAGATCGCCGCATGGTCGGCCTGCGCCGCTTCGAGCTTGGTGCCGAAGTCGGCCAGGTCGTCCACTACCGGCCCGCTACGCCAATGGGCGTAATTCGGATCGTCCCGGGCATCGATGCCCAGCGGGTTGAGGAACAGGCAAGGGCGCGGGCGGAGGAGAAATTCGTATACCTGGCTGCTGACGTCGCCGAGATAGACGTCGGCGCGGTCGGTATAGGTCATCGTCGTCGAAGCGCGGCTGCCGAGATCGATATGGATGTTCGGGGCGCGCAGATAACGCTCGTCGATATGTCCGGGCCGATCGATCCGCAGCCGATCAATCGTCACCACGAAGCGGCGCTCGAACAGCATGACGTGCGGCGCGAAGATGAGGTGGTAGTCCTCGTGTTCGACGAACCAGTCGAGGATCTGCCGTCCCCATCGAAACCAGGATGAGAGGTGCGGCGAGACATGGGGATTGTAGAGCACTACCGGCCGCCCGTCGTTGCACATCGGGTGCACGGACGTGCTGCGGCCGGCTAACTCGAACTTCGGATACCCCACCATAGCGATCCGCGCCGGATCGAGCCCCGCCTCGTCGATCAGGCGATCGCGGATCTTGGGGCCGGAGACGAGCACCAGATCGAAGCCGGCGCTCGCTTTGTCGAAGCCGATCGCACGATCGCCCGCGCCGTGGCGCGTGTGTACGATCCGTAAGTCTTTCAATCCATAGCGATTTTTTAGGATCAATGAAGTCTTTTCGGCCACTACCAGCGCGTCAAGTGAGCGGAAGAAATTGAGATTGTCGCCATAGACGAGGAGCTTGGTGGCCGGCAGCACATGTTCGAGCAGCGGCGCGGCGCGGCGTGCCAGACAGCGTTCGAGACCCAGTTCGACGAGCCGAATCGAACGCCCGATCTCGCCGCCGCCGAGCCGGACCACTTCGGCCGTCAATCGCTTGTTGGTGGTGGCGACGACGATCTCGCCGGCGAAGCCGAGTCGCGCCAGCGCCAAGGCGACCGGCAGACTGTGCGCCACCTGGTGCACCTGGTCGTGATTGAAGAGGAACCCCACCCGCATGGCCGCTAGACGCCACCGCTTCGGCAGACCCGCACGGGAACCGCCGATCGTCGCGTAAATCAATCTGCCGATGCGGAAATCACTAAGCTGCGGCGTCCTACGCGCGATGATCGGTTTTCGTGACGCTTCCGCTCTCCGCAGCCGCTGGTTCGCCGCGTTGCTGGTACCCGCCCTGTGCGGTGCGGCGCCCCCGCACCTCAAGTCCAGCCCGGATATGGGCAAAGCCGAGGGCGCCTGCCGCAAGGATGAGGCCGGGCCCGCCTTCATCGTCGTTCCGCGCGGGCTGAAGGATCGCATCGGCTGGCTCAAGGCCGAGGTCTATCCGGCTGTCGATTCCGATTTCCTGCAGGACGACAAGATATTGATCGCCGAACGAAAGACCTTCCGGCGGACCGAGATCGATGTGCCCGCGGGCGGACCGATCGAGTTGTGCGTGCGCGTGCCGGCGCCGGGCGAATATGCGATCAGCCTGCTTCACGATCGCGATCGGAACCACAAATTCAACCTGTCGGGCGACGGAGTCGGCTTCTCCGGTAACCCGAAGCTCGGCTGGTCGAAGCCCAAGGCAGCGAGCGCCCGGGTCTTGGCCGGGGCGGGGCTCACCCGAGTCGACATCGTGCTGAATTACCGGCGCGGATTATTCTCGATCGCGCCGATCGCGCCATGACGGTCAGGCTGTGCGCGCGGAGCTCGCGGATCGCCACGCAGATGGTCGACATGGCGCGCAGGCGGGCCTCCCCCGGTCTTCGCATCTGGACCGGGCGCTTCCTCATCGCGGCGACGGTCGCCTGGCTGCTGTGGCGGCTATACGAGATCGGATGGACGGCGATCTGGGCTGCGCGGCCCCGCTCACCGTCCTTCTATCTGCTGCTCGTCGCCGGCTATCTGGTGCTCCCTTCGGCCGATGGGCTGATCTACCGCAGGCTGTTCCGCCTCCCCTTCGCAATGCTTTTTCCGATCCTGCTGCGGAAGCGCATCTACAACGCCGCGGTGCTCGGCTATTCGGGCGAAGTCTTCCTGGCGATGTGGGCGCGACGGCGCGTGGTCGCGCCCGCCACCGAGATCGGGCACGCGATCAAGGACGTCAACATCCTGTCGGCGGCGGCGTCCACCATCGTTTGCGCGGCCGTGCTCGGCTGGCTGCTGGCAGCGCGCGGGATGGGCTGGGAGGCCGGTCGCGCCGCCGGCATCCTGCTGCTCGTTGTATCGGTGCTGCCGCTGTCGCTCGCATTGCGCTGGCGGCTCCTGATGCTCGCGCCCGGCATCTCGGGCTGGGTGCTGGGCGTGCATCTGATCCGGTTTGCGATAGCCCAGCTCGTTCAGCTCGCCGTCTGGCACGCAGCGCTGCCCGATATCGGCATGGGGGCGCTTGGCCGCCTGCTGGCGGTCCAAATGATTGTCGGCAGGTTGCCCTTCCTCCCCAATCGCGACCTGCTGTTCGTCGGCGCAGGACTGGCGCTGTCGGGCCCACTCGCCCTGCCGACGGCGACACTCGCCAGCCTCCTCGTCACCGCTAGCGCGATCCAGCAATTGCTCCACGCCACATTCTTTCTCGCCACCATGCCGGCCAGCGCAGAAATTCGGGAGCCCTCGCCCACATGCGCGTCCTGATCTGGGCGACCCATTTGCAGACCGACATATTGGCGCTGGCCGCGCATCTCGATCGAGTGCCCGGCGTCGCGATGTTGATCGTCGTGCCCGGTGCCGATCGCTTTCGGCGCACCGTCTTGGCGCGGGCCCGCCCGTTTCGGACGCCGGTGATCGATCGCGCCGATCCGGGGCTGAGCGCGCGGCTCGCCGCCTTCGAGGCGGACGTGGTCGTGGCCGACAACCACATACCACCGCCAGGATCTGCGCCGCGGCTGCTCTACATGTGGCACGGCCTGGGCTGGAAGGCGCGCAGCCAGCTGGACCTGCGCGTCTTCTATCTCCAGGTGAAGCGGCTGACGGGGATCGATCCACGCACGCCCAACTCGCGCTTCCGCGCCCAATGCTATGGCCCCACCGATCGCGCATGGCGGATCGAGAAGTGGGGGTTGCCGCCATCGGCCTGCGTCACCACCGGCATGGCCTTTGCCGATCTGATCGACGATGCGCCGCTGACGCGGGCGGAATTGGCGAAGCACTATCGGATCGACGTCATGAACCGGCCCAACGTGCTGCTCTCGATTACCTGGCACTATGGCGGCATCTTTACCCAGCGGCCGGGCACGGTCCGCACGCTGGCCAGCCTTTTCGGACGAGGCCGACCGTCACCTCGCGACGCGGAATTCGTTCGCGGCCTGGTCGACAAGGTTCGCGAACATGGTGCCAATCTACTCATCTGCCTTCACGATCGCCACCGCTACGATCCTGATTTCCTCGCTGAGCTGGAAGCGATCGAGGTCGACGAGCCGCTGGTCGAGTTGCGCTTCAAGGACGAGCATCCGGACAACATGTCCGATCTGGTGGTGGCAGACGTCATGCTCTCCAACCTTTCCTCCTTCATCAGCTATTTCTACCTGCTCGGACGCCCGGCGATCCACATCCTGCCGGGTGACCCCTCCGGCGTGATGGAGCGGACGACCATGTTACTGTCGCGTATCCGCCTTCGCCGGCGAGTCAGCGCCGATCAGGCCTGGATGATCGATCCACACGATATCGGCGGAGTTCTGGTCATGAACACGGACGAAGCCAGAAAAGAGCTGGATGCCGCCTTGCGTGACCCGAATATGCACAACGGTGCCGCCGCGGTCTGGCTGGATCATCATTTGCCCATACGTGACGGGCGTGCTTGCGAACGTCTTACGGTGGAATTGGAGAAGCTCTGCCGAGCATCCCGTCGATCGATCATATCGCCAATGTCAATCGAGCCTCGCCAAGCACGATGATGCGCAGGACGAGCCCGGGCGCGTCTGACTCCACACATCCGCAGCGTATGATCCGACGCAAACAGGCCGAGACCGAGCCGGTAGCGCATCATCGAGCAGGTCGGCCTTGTCCGTCAGGTTGCCGACGAAGGCGGTCAGGCTGGGTGCCGCTGTAGCTCTCTCCGCCGTGGCATCGAAGCCGGTCCCGGCCCTATGTCCGCTGAAAATTCGCGGTGACGTGGCATCGTCAGCCATTATCTTTGCTTTGGCTTCGCAATGCCCGGAATGTGCTATTATCTACGTGGGATCGGCAAGATCATTTGTTAGACATGCTTGTCTATCTGTTGCGCTGATCTGTGGCGTGGAGGGCGACCGTGCCGGCAGGGCCGGGGATGACGCGCTTTCAGGGAGGTGCCTATGGGGCTTTGGATCGCAATCGGCATCGCCGCGCTGCTCGCGGCGTGGCTGATTCTCATCTACAACCGGCTCGTCCGGCTGCGCGCGCTTGTGCGGGAGGGGTTTAGCGGCATTACCGTTCAGCTTCGTCGCCGGGCAGATCTGATTCCCAATCTCGTCTCGGCCGTGGAAGGCTATGCCCGGCATGAGCGCGGGCTTTTCGAGGCCGTAGCTGCAGCGCGAGGCGCAGCGGCGGCGGCTAAGGGCATTGGCGCAACGGCCGAGGCCGACGCTCGCATGAGTGGCATGATCGGCCAGCTTTTCGCCGTGGCGGAGAATTATCCCAACCTGAAGGCGGATGCGAACTTTCACCAACTCCAGGAGCAGTTGGCCGAGATCGAGGAGGAGCTTGCGGGGGCGCGACGCTATTACAACGCCACTGTTCGCGACTTGAACAGCGCGATCCAGTCGTTCCCCAATATTCTGGTCGCGGGCCCCCTCGGTTTCCGCGAGGAGGAGAGCTATGCCGACGACGTCGCGACGCTCTCGGTGGCACCGAAAGTGAGCTTCGGCGAAGGGCGCTGAGGATGCGCGCGCTGCTAGCTTTCGTCCTCATGTCGTTCGCCTGGATACCGCCTGCTCGTGCTCAGGGTGCTGTCGAGACCGGCGAGATGGCGCTTGATCAGCGGCTCGCGCTTGCCGACGCTTTTCAGAGGGCGGGAGGGCAAGAGCGCATCCTGGCCTTTTCGAGCGACGTCACCGTTAGCCGCAGCGGGGACCTTGACGTGACCGAGACGATCCGGGTCGTGGCGTTGGCCGATCAGATCAAGCACGGCATCTTCCGGGACTTTCCTACGAGCTATCGCAATCGCCTCGGGCAGACGACGCGCGTGGGATTCGAGCTCGTCTCGGTCGCCCGCGACGGCAAGCCCGAGCCCTATGCGGAGGAGGGCCTGAGCAACGGCGTGCGGGTGAGGATCGGCAGCGCCGACGTGCGGCTGCCGCCTGGCGAACATGTCTATGCGATCCGCTACAAGACGAGCCGGCAGATCGTCTATCTCGACGATCAGGACGAGGTTTACTGGAACGTCACCGGCAATGGCTGGCCATTCCCGATAGATATGGCCGAGGTGCGGATCACGCTGCCGTCGCCTGCCTCATTCGGCAATCGCTGGGCCTATACGGGCTCGCAGGGCTCGGAAGCGCGCGATGCTACGGTGGTCGGCGAAGGAGCGGGATTCATTCACTTCCGCACGACCGCTCCGCTTGATGCTTATAGCGGCCTGACCGTCGCTGCGGCATTTCCCAAGCGCGTGCTCGATCCGCCAAGCAGCGCTCGCAAAGCCCGCTGGTGGCTGGAGGATTGGGGCGCGCTCGCCGCCGCCGGCCTCGCGCTCTGTGGCCTGTTTCTTTTCTATTTCTATGCCTGGCTAAAGGCGGGCAGGGGGCCACGTAAGGGACCGCTCGTTCCGCTCTTCAGCCCGCCCGATGGATTGAGCGCCGCCGCCTGCCGTTACATCAGCCGGATGAAGGCCGATGACCGCGGCTTCACGGCGGCGATCGTCGACCTTGCGGTGCGCGGCCATCTTGGAATCACCAAGCAGGACGGCGGCTGGTTCGCCCGCGATACCACGAGGCTCGACCGCCGCGCCGGTGGCGGCCCCGCACCGACTCCCGAAATGGCGATGTGCTCCGCAATGCTGCCGGGCATCGGCAGCTCGATCGAGTTGAAGCAGGCAAATCACGGCACATTGCAGGCCGCGCGCCGCGCGCTGAACGCCGGCCTCGAGAAGGCCTATCTCGGCACCTTTTTCGTAAAGAACGCCCGTTGGGCCTTAATCGGCCTGCTTGCGATCGGCGCCGCCATATTGTCTGTCGCCACGGTCGCTATCCTGGTGCAGCCGCAGGCCCGAGCTCCCGAGATGGCATGGATGCCGCTCTATGGACTGCTCGCAGTTGGAGCGATGGCGATTTGCAACCGGCTTGCCAGACAGGGGACCCTGCTCGCGATTCTCGCCTGGCTCGGTATGGGCGTCGCGTTGCTGGTCGCGTTCTTCGCCACCGCGATATCGCTACAACTCGCGATCGATGGCGCCGGCTGGGCGATCTTCGTGCCTCTGGCCGCCTTGCCGCTGGGGCTGACCGCCTTCGCCTGGATGTACGCGCCGACCGTCGAGGGCCGCGCCGTTATGGACCGCATCGCCGGCTTCCGCCATTATCTGGGCATCACCGAGGAGGAGCGGCTCGATGCGCTCCATCCGCCAGAGAAGACTCCTGAACTGTTCGAACGCTATCTGCCCTATGCGATCGCGCTCGACGTCGAAAATCGCTGGGCCGACAAATTTGCAGCCGTTCTCGCCGCCGCGGCCGCCGCCGGCGCCGCGGCGCACACGGTAGGCTGGTATTCCGGTGACAGCAGCTTCTGGGACGACCCCGGCGGCTTCGCGAACAGCGTCGGCTCTTCGCTCGCCAGTACCATTTCCTCGGCGTCGGCCTCGCCAAGCAGCAGCAGCGGCGGCTCTTCGGGAGGAGGATCTTCCGGCGGCGGCGGTGGCGGCGGCGGGGGAGGGGGTTGGTAGTCGGAAGCTGCCGCGCGGAAAGCCCGCCCAATGCAAGCATCAGATGGAGGATGGCAGGATTATCGCGGTGGAATGGATATCCCTGCACGACGGCTATTTTCTGATGCGTCTCAGTAGTTGGCCAGCAAGCGGAATGCGTCGCGATTCAAGGACGAGTCGACGGCACCCGGTGCCAGTTTCCGAGCAAGAGGGCCGCATCGATTCGGTTTTCTCTTCATCGCGATCAGGCTAGGGGATCAGGTCGAGGGAGACGCTCATGAAGACACGTGCCGCTGTCGCGTTCGAAGCGAAGAAACCGCTCGAGATCGTGGAGATAGACCTGGAAGGCCCGAAGGCGGGCGAAGTTCTCGTCGAGATAATGGCGACGGGCATCTGCCATACCGACGCATACACGCTCGACGGCTTCGACAGCGAGGGGATATTTCCCTCGATCCTGGGCCATGAAGGCGCCGGCGTGGTGCGCGAGATCGGCACCGGCGTCACCTCCGTCGCGCCCGGCGATCATGTGATCCCGCTCTACACGCCTGAATGCCGGCAGTGCAAAAGCTGCCTTTCGGGCAAGACCAACCTGTGCACGGCGATCCGCGCGACCCAGGGGCAGGGGCTGATGCCTGACGGGACAAGCCGGTTCAGCTACAAAGGGAAGACCATCTTCCACTATATGGGCTGCTCGACCTTCTCGAACTTCACCGTTCTGCCCGAGATCGCCATCGCCAAGATCCGCGAGGACGCCCCGTTCGACAAGAGCTGCTATGTCGGCTGCGGCGTGACCACCGGGGTCGGTGCCGTGGTCAACACCGCCAAGGTGACGCCGGGCAGTAACGTCATCGTCTTCGGCCTTGGTGGAATCGGTCTCAACGTCCTCCAGGGCGCCAGGATGGTCGGGGCGGACAAGATCATCGGCGTGGACGTCAATCCGGCGCGGGAGGAATGGGGCAGGAAGTTCGGTATGACCGCCTTCTACAACGCGAAGGGCAAGTCGACCGCGCAAATCGTGGCCGACCTCGTCGCAATGACCGATGGCGGCGCCGATTTCAGCTTCGACTGTACCGGCAATACCGAGGTGATGCGCCAAGCGCTCGAAGCCTGCCATCGCGGTTGGGGCGTTTCGACCGTGATCGGTGTGGCTGAAGCCGGCAAGGAGATCAGCACCCGGCCGTTCCAGTTGGTCACCGGCCGCGTATGGAAGGGCTCGGCCTTCGGCGGCGCAAAGGGGCGGACCGATGTGCCGAAAATCATCGACTGGTATATGAACGGCAAGATCGCGATCGATCCGATGATCACCCATGTGCTGAGCCTGGAGGAGATCAACAAGGGGTTCGACCTGATGCACGCGGGCGAGAGCATCAGATCGGTGGTGGTCTATTGAGCGCATGACGCTGGAACAGCTTTCCGCCAACCGTGCCTTTGGAGGCTCGCAGGGCGTTTACACGCATGTATCGTCTGCCACGGGCACGGCCATGACGTTTTCCGTCTATGTGCCGCCGCACGAGGTCGGGCAGTTATTGCCGGTGGTCTGGTACCTGTCGGGGCTGACCTGCACGCATGCCAATGTCACTGAGAAGGGCGAGTTTCGCCGCGTCTGCGCCGAACTAGGCCTGATCTTCGTTGCGCCCGACACAAGCCCGCGCGGCGAGGACGTTCCCGATGATCCTGCCGGCGCCTATGATTTCGGGCTCGGCGCCGGCTTCTATGTCGATGCAACCGCCGAGCCGTTCGCGAAGCACTACCGGATGTGGAGCTATGTGACCCGCGAGTTGCCCGGCCTGATCGCCGCCAACTTCCCTGCCGACATGAGCGCCCAGGCGATCATGGGCCACTCTATGGGCGGGCATGGCGCGCTGACCATCGCCCTGACCTTCCGGGACCGATTCCGGTCGGTCTCGGCCTTCGCGCCGATCGTCGCGCCGGGCCAGGTGCCGTGGGGCCGGAAGGCGCTGCCCGGCTATCTGGGCGACGACAAGGCGGCGTGGCGCAGGCATGACGCGGTTGCGCTGATCGAGGATGGCGCGCGGGTTCGCGAGATACTGGTCGATCAGGGTGAAGCAGACGGTTTCCTTGCCGAACAGCTCAGGCCCGATTTGCTGGCGGCCGCGTGCGCCGGAGCCGGCATCGCGCTGACGCTGCGTATGCAGCCCGGCTATGATCATAGCTATTATTTCATCTCGACCTTCATGGAGGATCATCTGCGCTGGCACGCGGCGCGGCTGAGGTGAGCAGGTGCTGCGCGCCCAGGACCAAGCTCCGCGATCGATTATTCGGGGTCCCATTCGAGAAACGCATCAGACCGCGCCAGGACCCGCAGCGGTAACCCTGCGGCGCGCGCGCGGCTGAGCGCGAGATCGGTGGGCGCGGAGAGGGTCGCGAGCATCGGGCAGCCAGCCAGCGCCGCCTTCTCGACCAGCTCATACGAACAGCGTGACGAGAGCAGCGCGAAGCCGCCATCCCAGTCCAGGCCTTGGCGCCGCATCGCGCCAATCAGCTTGTCGAAAGCGGTGTGGCGGCCGACGTCTTCGCGGGTGAGCCGGATCTCCCCGGCGGGGCCGCACAGCGCGGCGGCATGCGCGCTGCCGGTCGCGCGGGTGAGCGGCTGGTGGTCACGCAGCGCTTGGAGCGCTTCGAAGAGGGCGGCGTCGGTGGCTTCGGAGCGTGCTGTCACGCGAGGTAGCGGCCGCATCGCCTGTTCGAGATTTTCAATGCCGCAGAGACCGCAGGAGGATTCCCCGATACGATGGCGAACCCGCTGGAGCAGGCCTTCGCCGCACTCGTCGCTCAGCCAGACGGAGACGCGCTCGCCGCCGGCGACGGAAGAGGTCTCGATCTCACGGATCTGACTCACCTTCGCGATCAGACGTTCGGAGAGCGCGAACCCGACCGCGAAATCCTTCAGATCGGCCGGAGTCGCCATGATGACCGCATAGCCAAGCCCGTTGAACTCGATCGCGATCGGGCTTTCGACCGCGATCGGCCGGTCGACGCCGTTGCGCTCGCCGGTGGCAAGGATACGGGTCAGCCGGTGGGGGCGGTGGGTTGGTTTAGTCACACAGCGGTCCCCGCCTCAATCATCCCTCCCCTAAAGGAGAGGGGCTCTTATTGCGAGCGCAACCGCAACCGTTCCAACGCCGCGCGCGCGCCGGCGGTCAGGCCCGCATCCGGGTCATCGAGCATCGCCAGCGCGCGCGCGCGCATGCTCGGGGCCCAGAAGTTCGTGATGTGGTCGGCAGTGGCGGCCGCCGCTTGCGGCCCCATGCCCGCAAGATTGCGAAAAATCTGATCGGCCATATAGGCGAGCCGCTGTTCGGTCGACATCATTGGCTATTCTGCCGCGTCGGCGACCGCGATCCGGCGTGATCGACCGGCCTGTGCCCGATATTGCTCCTGCCAGTCCGATGGGCCGTTGGACGGCAGTACCTGCACAGCGGTTACCTTATATTCGGGACAGTTGGTCGCCCAGTCCGAATAGTCGGTGGTGACGACGTTGGCCTGTGTGGTGGGGTGATGGAAGGTCGTGTAGACCACGCCCGGCGCCACCCGTTCGGTGACCAGCGCGCGCAGCGTCGTTTCGCCCGCCCGGCTGCGCAACGTCACCCAATCCCCGTCGCGAATGCCGCGGTTCTCGGCGTCGTGCGCGTGGATCTCCAGCCGGTCTTCCTCATGCCAGACGATGTTTCCGGTACGCCGGGTCTGCGCACCCACATTGTAATGGGAGAGGATACGTCCCGTCGTCAGCAGTAGCGGGAAGCGCGGGCCGGTGCGCTCGTCCGTCGGTACATAATCGGCAATGACGAAGTGGCCCTTACCGCGCACGAAGCGGTCGATATGCATGGTCGGCGTTCCCTCGGACGCGGCTTCGGTCACCGGCCATTGCAGCGATCCCGCCTCTTCCAGTCTATCGTAGCTGACCCCCGCGAAACTGGGAGTCAGCCGGGCGATCTCGTCCATGATCTCCGACGGATGGCGGTAGCGCCAGCCCAGCCCAAGTTCGTTCGCGACGCGCTGGACGACCTCCCAATCGCCGTAGCCGTTCAGCGGTTCCATCACCTTGCGGACGCGCTGAATGCGGCGCTCGGCGTTGGTGAACGTCCCGTCCTTTTCGAGAAATGTCGATCCCGGCAGGAAGACGTGCGCGTAATTGGCGGTCTCGTTGAGAAAGAGATCCTGGACGACAACACACTCCATGGCCGCCAGCCCCGCGGCCACGTGCGAAGTGTTGGGATCGGATTGCAGGATGTCCTCGCCCTGGATGAAGATAGCCTTGAACGCGCCGTTGACCGCGGCGTCGAGCATGTTGGGAATGCGCAGGCCCGGTTCGGGGTCGAGCTCTACCCCCCATGCGTCTTCAAAGAGCGTACGCGTCGCCTGGTCCGAAACGTGGCGGTAGCCCGAATATTCATGGGGGAAGCTGCCCATGTCGCAGGCCCCCTGAACATTGTTCTGACCCCGCAGCGGGTTCACGCCGACCCCTTCGCGACCGATGTTGCCGGTTGCCATCGCAAGATTGGCGATGGCCATCACGGTCGACGATCCCTGGCTGTGCTCGGTGACGCCAAGTCCGTAGTAGATCGCGGCATTGCGCGCGGTTGCATAGAGCCGGGCAGCGGCGCGCAACTCGGCGGCCGGCACGCCGGTCAAAAGCTCGGTTGCCTCGGGTGAGCGCTCGGGTGCCGATACGAAGGCGGCCCAGTCAAGATATTCGTTCCAGTCACAGCGCTCGCGGACGAATGCCTCGTCCGCCAGGCCTTCGGACACGACGACATGGGCCATCGCGGTCAGGACCGCGACGTTGGTGCCCGGGGTCAGTGGCAGATGATGTGCGGCCTCGATATGCGGGGTACGAACGAGGTCGATGCGCCGGGGGTCGATGACGATCAGCTCGGCGCCCTGGCGCAGGCGGCGCTTCATCCGGCTGGCGAACACGGGGTGGCCGTCGGTCGGATTCGCCCCGATCACCAGGATCACGTCGGCGTGCATGACGCTGTCGAAATCCTGCGTGCCGGCCGAAGTGCCGAAGGTCGTCTTCAATCCGTAACCGGTGGGCGAGTGGCATACCCGCGCGCAAGTATCGACATTGTTGTTTCCGAACCCCTGACGGATCAGCTTCTGGACGAGGAAGGTCTCCTCGTTGGAGCAGCGGCTCGAGGTGATGGCGCCCACCGCGCGGGCTCCATGGGCCGCCTGGATGCGGCGGAATTCGCGTCCGACATGGGCGATCGCCTCGTCCCAACTCACCTCCTCCCAGGGCTTATCGATCGATGCGCGGATCATCGGCTTCATGATGCGGTCCCGATGATTGGCATAGCCCCAGGCGAAGCGGCCCTTGACGCAGCTATGGCCGCGGTTGGCCTTGCCGTCCTTCCAAGGTACCATTCGGACGAGTTCCTCACCACGCATCTCGGCGCGGAAGGTGCAGCCGACACCGCAATAGGCGCATGTGGTGACGACCGCGCGATCCGGCGTGCCGGTCTCGACCACCTTCTTCTCGATCAGTGCTGCGGTCGGGCAGGCCTGGACGCATGCCCCGCACGAAACGCATTCGGACGCGAGAAATCCCTCGTCCTGGCTGGCTGCGATATGGCTGTCGAAACCGCGTCCGTCGACGGTCAACGCCAATGTGCCCTGCACTTCGTCGCAGGCGCGGACGCAGCGCGAGCAGACGATGCATTTGGCGGGATCAAACGCAAAATAGGGGTTGGACTCGTCTCTTGCGGCATCGAGATGATGTGCGCCTTCATAGCCGTAGCGCACGTCGCGCAAGCCCACTGCGCCCGCCTGGTCCTGCAACTCGCAATCGCCATTGGCCGAGCAGGTCAGGCAATCGAGCGGATGATCGGATATGTAGAGTTCCATCACGCCGCGGCGCAGCTTCTTGAGCTTCTCGCTTTGGGTGTGGACGACCATGCCGGGGGTAACCGGCGTCGTGCACGAAGCGGGATAACCGTTCCGCCCCTCGATCTCGACCAGGCAGAGCCGGCACGAGCCGAAGGCCTCCAGATTGTCGCTTGCGCAGAGCTTGGGGATCGTCGTGCCCAACAGCGCCGCCGCGCGCATGATCGACGTGCCCTCCGGCACCTCGATCGTCTGGCCGTCGATGGTCAGCGCCACGCTCGCGGCGCTCTCGGGGGCCGGCTTGGTGCCGAGGTCGATTTCGCCGATCCAGGCCATCCCTTACTCCGCCGCCTCGGACAGCGTGGGCACGCTGCCGAAATCCTCGGGAAAATGATCCAACGCACTCAGCACGGGATAGGGCGTAAACCCGCCCAATGCGCACAGCGAACCATGCTTCATGGTGTCGCAGAGGTCGCGCAGCAAGGCGAGTTCGTCATCGCGCGAGCGCTCATCACGACGCGCGTTGCGCATATGCGGCAGCCGCTCGACGATGCCGCGCTGGCGCGGCGTCCTGGTGACGATCCGGTCGATCAGTTCGACACCCCGCGTCGATCCGATCCGGCACGGCGTGCATTTGCCGCAGCTCTCGACCGCGCAGAATTCCATAGCGAACCGTGCCATCCGCGCCATGTCGACGCTGTCGTCGAATATGGCGATTCCGGCGTGGCCGATCAACCCGCCCGCCTGCGCGAACGCCTCATAGTCGAAAGGCAGATCGAACATCGACGGCGGGAAATAGGCGCCCAGCGGTCCTCCGACCTGAACCGCACGGACCGGCCGGCCACTGGCGGTGCCGCCGCCAATCTCCTCGACCAACTCGCCGAGCGTGACGCCGAAGCCCACCTCGAACACCCCGCCATATTTCACATTGCCGGCAAGCTGGATCGGCATCGTCCCCCGCGAGCGGCCAAAGCCGACTTCGGAATAGCGTTCCGGACCTTCGGCCAGGATGAACGGCACGGCCGCGAGGCTCAGCACATTGTTGATCACCGTCGGTTTGCCGAACAGCCCGGCGACCGCGGGCAGCGGCGGCTTGGCGCGAACCTGCCCGCGCTTGCCCTCGATGCTGTCGAGCAGCGCGGTCTCCTCGCCGCAAACATAGGCGCCGGCGCCGACCCGGACTTCGAGAGCAAAAGGCGCGATCGTGGGCGCGGCGCGCTCGATCGCCGCGCGCATCGTCTCGATAGCGAACGGATATTCGGAGCGGATGTAGACATAGCCGTGCAGCGCGCCTGTCGCCTGGCCGGCGATCGCCATGCCCTCGATGAGGCAAAAGGGATCGCCCTCCATCAGCATCCGATCGGCAAAGGTGGCGCTGTCGCCTTCATCCGCATTGCAGACGATGAACTTCTCGTCGGCGCTGGCATCGAGCACAGTCTGCCACTTGATCCCGGTGGGGAAGCCGGCGCCGCCGCGCCCGCGCAGGCCCGAAGCCTTGACCGCGTCGACAATCTGCTGCGCCGTCATCAGCCGGGCGGCGTTCAGCCCGCGCCAGCCGCCATGAGCTGCATAATCGCCGACGCTCAGCGGATCGATGATACCACATCGGCCGAAGGTGAAGCGCTGCTGGCGCGCGAAGAACGGCAGCGCGGCGACATCGCCAAGCCGGGAAGGGTGGCTTCCGTCGAGGATCGCGGTGATGTCGTCGGGCCCGACCGGGCCATAGCCGATCCGACCATCATCGGTCTCGACCTCGACCAGCGGCTCGATCGCGAACAGGCCACGGCTGCCGGTGCGAACGACCTGACAGCCGGCGCGCTCGAATGCCCCGGCCAGCGCATCGGCGCCCAGCGCGACCGAGGCGGTGTCGCGGCTGATATAAACGCGCGTCATGCCGTAACCTGCGCCGCGATCCGCTCGACCGCCGCCGCGTCGATCCGCGCGACCGGGCGACCATCGACCAGCGCATTCGGACCGATCGCGCAGAGGCCGAGGCAATAGACCGGCTCGATCGCAACCTGTCCGTCGGCCATGGCAGGGCCGAGCCGTGCATTGAGCACCGCCTCAATTGGTCCGCCGCCGCGCGCCTGGCAGGCCTCGGCGCGGCAAAATTTGACGATGTGGCGCGCGGGCGGCGCCGAGCGGAAGTCATGATAGAAGCTGATCACGCCGTGAACTTCGGCCCTGCTCAAGTTCAACGCCTCGGCGATCAGTGGCACCGCGGCCGGATCGATATGGCCGAATTCCTCCTGCAGCGCGTGAAGCAGCGGCAGCAGCACGCCTCGCCTCGCCGTCGCGAGATGCCGATCGATGGCTGCGGTTATGGCGGTCAGGTCGGCCAAGAATCCACTCCTCCCGATCTTTCCTGAGCCAGAAGTGCTGGTCGAGCAAATCAGTTTTTGCGATGCCTGATAGATAATTTCAATCAAACTTCCCTCGAGCCGCGTATTGCGCGGCGGTCAGTGCGGCCGCCGCGATTGGGTTCAGCGGCACACGATCGGTGACGATCAGCCCCACGCGGCTCACCGGCGGCGAATCCTCGATCGGGACGAAGCGCGCCCAGGGGACACCCTCAAGCAAATCGCGATAGCGGTCGGGCACGATCGTAGCGAAGCCGCCTGACCTTACCAGCGCGAGCAGCGCGACGTAGCTGTCGGCGGTCGCGCGCGGTACCACCGACAGCCCACGCGCCGCAAGGCAGCCGTCGAGGATGCGCCGGTTCTGCATGGCTTGGTGGAGCAGGCAGAGCGGTTCCTCGGCCGCTTCCGCCCAGCCGACGCTCGTCCGTCCGTCGAACCCCGTCCCCGCCGCCGCCACGAGGAAATAGCGCTCGGAATAAAGCGAGACGCTCAGCATGTCGGCGGGCGGCTCGTGGTCGAGATAGGTGATCCCGGCATCGAGTTCGAACGCGTGCAGCCCGGCGACGATCTCGCGCGAGGTGAGCGAGCGGAGCGAGAGCGAGAGCGCCGGGTAGGCGGCGAACAACGCCTGTGAGAAGCCGCCGATCGCCGGTATCGCCGCCGGGATTACACCAAGCCGGAACTCACCATGGAGAGGCCCCGCGAGCGCATCGACGGCGTGGAGCAGCCCGTCGTGCGCGGCCAGCATCTGCTGCGCCCAGGGCAGCATCGCCTTCCCTTCCTCGGTCAGGCCGTTGTAGCGCCGGTCGCGCAGGATCAGCCGCTTGCCGATCTGCTGCTCCAGCGCGGCGATCGCCGAGGACAAGGTCGGTTGAGTGATTCCGCACTGCTCGGCTGCTCGCGCGAAGTGCCCCTCGCGCGCGAGGGTGACGAAATAGCGCAGGGCGCGCAGGTGCATCGGGCGCTGGTCTCCCGTCAGATTGACATAATCTATCAGAGGGACGGAGCAGCGACAACGCCGCCGCTGGTACCGCGCGGCGCAAACCCTGATAAGCCACTGAAGCCGACTCGAAAACCGGCCTATCTGGGGAGGTCGGTGGTTCCCATCAGATGGAGGTCAACCGCGCGCGCGCATTGGCGACCCTCGCGGATCGCCCAGACGACCAGGCTCTGGCCGCGGCGCATGTCGCCGCAGGCGAAGATGCCGTCCTCGCTGGTGACATAGCCGTTGGTGTCGGCGCGGACGTTGCCGCGAGGATCGAGCGCGACCCCGGCCTGCTCGATCAGCCCCGGCACGACCGGTCCGACGAAGCCCATGGCGAGCAGGACAAGATCGGCCTTGATCGTGAACTCGGTGCCCGGGATCTCCTCCATCCGGCCGTTCGACCAGTCGACGCGGACGCATTCGATGCCCGTGAGTTGCCCGTTTGTGCCGATCGCCCGCCTCGTGACGACCGCCCAATCGCGGTCGCAGCCCTCCTCATGGCTCGACGAGGTGCGCAGCTTGACCGGCCAGTGCGGCCAGCTGAGCGCCTTTGCCTCTTTCTCGGGGGGCTTGGGCATGATCTCGAGCTGGGTAACGGAAGCCGCACCCTGGCGGTTCGAGGTGCCGACGCAATCGGATCCGGTATCGCCGCCGCCGATCACGACGACATGCTTGCCCGTCGCCGTCAGCGAACCGCGGGGGGCGGCACGTAGCTCGTCATCGCCGGCGACACGCTTGTTCTGCTGGGTGAGGAATTCCATCGCATAGCGTACGCCCGGCAGTTCGAAGCCGGGAACCTCCAGTGGGCGCGGCTTTTCGGCCCCACCGGCCAGGATGATCGCGTCGAAATTCTCCTTGAGCGAGTCGAGCGAGACCTGGACGCCGACCTCGGTCGAGGTACGGAAGGTGACCCCTTCGGCCTCCATCTGCACCAGGCGGCGGTTGACGAGGTGCTTCTCCATCTTGAAGTCGGGGATGCCGTAGCGAAGCAGACCACCCATGCGGTCATTCTTCTCGAACAGCGTGACGCTGTGGCCGGCGCGGGCAAGCTGCTGGGCGGCGGCCATGCCGGCAGGGCCGGAGCCGACCACCGCGACCGACTTGCCGGTGCGCCGTTTCGGGACCTCCGGCACGATCCAGCCTTCTTCCCAGCCCCGGTCGACGATCGCGCATTCGATCGACTTAATCGTCACGGGATTGTCCTGGATGTTCAGGGTGCAGGCGGCCTCGCACGGGGCGGGGCAAACCCGGCCGGTGAATTCGGGGAAGTTGTTGGTCGAGTGGAGAACCTCGAGCGCGTTCTTCCAATCCTCTTCATAGACGAGATGGTTCCAGTCCGGGATGATATTGTTCACCGGACAGCCATTGTGGCAGAAGGGGATGCCGCAGTTCATGCAGCGCGCGGCCTGATCCCTGAGCGCCTTCGCCTCCATCGGAAGCACGAACTCGTTCCAGTTCTTCAGACGCTCGTCGGGCTTCAGATAGCCGCGATCCATGCGTTCGACTTCGAGAAATCCGGTAGCCTTGCCCACTATATCAATTCCCGTTCATTCGGCGGCGACGTTCGCGGCGGCGAGACGCTCGGCCTCCAACTGCCGCAACGCCCGCGCATAGTCGCGCGGCATTACCTTCACGAAGCGCTTGAGCGTGCTTTGCCAATCGTCGAGCAATGCGCGCGCACGGGCACTCCCCGTATGCAGTTGATGTCGTTCGAGGAGAATGCGCAGCCGCTCCGCATCGTGGCGCAGCATGTCGCCCATGCCATAGTCATGGACATTGCTTGCCCGCTGCTGCGGTCGTCCCAAACCTTCGTCGTCCTCGCCGTCGCGGATCGGCGCTACCTCGACCATCGCCAGATTGCAGCGCTCGCGGAACAGGCCGTCCTCGTCGTAGACATAGGCGATGCCGCCCGACATGCCGGCCGCGAAGTTCCGACCGGTCTTGCCCAGCACGACGACGACCCCCCCGGTCATATATTCGCAGCCATGGTCGCCGGTACCCTCGACCACCGCGAGGGCTCCAGAGTTGCGCACGGCAAAGCGTTCGCCGGCGACCCCCTGGAAATAGGCCTCACCTGCGATTGCGCCATAGAGCACGGTATTGCCGACGATGATGTTCTCGAGAGGATCGCGCTTTACCCCAGCCGGCTGGCGCACGACGACCCGGCCGCCCGAGAGCCCCTTGCCGACATAATCATTCGCGTCGCCGGTCAGTTCGAGCGTGACGCCATGTGCGAGGAAGGCGCCGAAGCTCTGCCCCGCGACACCGTTCAGACGGATCGTGATGCTGTTCTCCGGAAGACCGTCATGGCCGTAGAGGCGCGCGACCTCGCCCGACAGCATCGCGCCGACCGTGCGGTTAACGTTGACGACGGACCGCTCGATGATGACCGGCTCGCGCTTGTCCAGCGCCGGCCGGGCGGCCGCGATCAGCTGATTGTCCAAAGCGCCCTCGAGACCATGGTCCTGCGTTTCGGACCAGTAGAGCGTGTTGCCCATCGCCGGTTTTGCTTGATGAAGCAGGCGGCTGAGATCGACGCCGTGCGCCTTCCAATGATCAAGCGCCTTCCGCATGTCGAGGCGGTCAACGCGGCCGACCATCTCCTGCACGGTGCGGAAGCCCATCTCGGCCATGATCTCGCGGAGTTCTTCCGCGACGAAGAAGAAATAGTTGATGACATGCTCGGGCTGGCCGGTGAAACGGGCGCGGAGGACCGGATCCTGGGTGGCCACGCCCACCGGGCAGGTGTTCAGATGGCATTTGCGCATCATGATGCAGCCCGCGGCGATCAGTGGCGCGGTGGCGAAGCCGAACTCGTCGGCCCCCAGCAGCGCACCGATCGCGACGTCGCGGCCCGTGCGCAGGCCGCCGTCCACCTGGACAGCAATCCGGCTCCTCAGGCCGTTGAGCAGCAGCGTCTGCTGCGTCTCGGCCAGGCCGATTTCCCAAGGGCTGCCGGCATGGGTAAGCGAGGTGAGCGGGGAGGCGCCGGTGCCGCCCTCGTAGCCGGAGATCGTGACATGGTCGGCGCGCGCCTTCGACACGCCTGCCGCGACCGTGCCCACCCCGACTTCGGAGACGAGCTTCACCGAGATGCGCGCGCCGGTGTTGACGTTCTTCAGGTCGTGAATCAGCTGCGCCAGATCCTCGATCGAATAGATGTCGTGGTGAGGCGGCGGCGAGATCAGGCCGACGCCCGGCGTGGAATGGCGGACGCGGGCGATGTTCTTGTCGACCTTGTCGCCGGGAAGCTGGCCGCCCTCGCCGGGCTTGGCGCCCTGTGCCATCTTGATCTGGATGTCGTCGGCGTTGACGAGATATTCGGCCGTGACGCCGAAACGGCCCGACGCCACCTGCTTGATAGCCGAGCGCATCGAATCGCCATTCGCCATCGGCTTGAAGCGATCGGCTTCCTCGCCGCCTTCGCCGGTGTTCGAGCGACCGCCGATCCGGTTCATCGCCATGGCGAGCGTGGTGTGCGCCTCACGGCTGATCGAACCGAAGCTCATCGCACCCGTGGCGAAGCGCTTGACGATCTCGGAGGCGGGCTCGACCTCGTCCAATGCCAGCGGTGCGTCGACCTTTTTCAGACTCATCAGCCCGCGAATCGTCAGCAGACGCTCGCTCTGCTCGTTGATCGAGCCCGCGAAGGCATCGTAGCGATCCTTGCTGTTGCCCCGCACGGCGTGCTGGAGCGAGGCGACGCTCTCCGGCGTCCAGGCATGTTCCTCGCCACGGATGCGGTAGCCATAGACACCGCCGACATCGAGCATGTTCCGGTAGACCGGGCTGTCGCCATAGGCCGCGGCGTGGCGTCGCACGGTCTCCTCGGCGACTTCGGCAAGGCCAATCCCCTCGATCGTCGTCGCGGTGCCGGTGAAATATTTGGCCACGAACTCGGTCGAGAGCCCGACAGCATCGAAGATCTGGGCGCCACAATAGCTCTGATAGGTCGAGATGCCCATCTTCGACATCACTTTGAGCATGCCCTTGCCGACCGCCTTGATATAGTTTTTGCGGACCTCGGGCGCGGTGAGGGGCAGACCCTGACGGATGCGTATCTCCTCCAGCGTGTCGAACGCCAGATAAGGGTTGACTGCCTCCGCGCCATAGCCGGCGAGTACACAGAAGTGATGGACCTCCCGCGCTTCGCCGCTCTCGACGACGAGGCCGGTCTGCATCCGCAGGCCCTGCTTGACGAGATGGTGGTGGACAGCGGCGGTGGCCAATAGCGAGGGGATCGCAATCCGGGTGCTGTCCTGCGCCCGATCCGAAAGGATAAGGATATTCTTGTCCGCGAGCACCGCCTCGGTCGCCGCCCAGCACATTTCGCGAATTGCCTCGGCCATGCCGGCGGCACCGCTTGCAGCGTTCCACGTCGTGTCGATAGTCTCGGTGCGGAAGGCGCCGTCCAGTTGGGCCTCGGCGGAGCGAATGCGGGCGATGTCGCCGTTGGTCAGGATCGGCTGATCGACCTCGAGGCGCTTATGCGTGCCGGCCTGACGACCGAGCAAATTGGGCCGGGGGCCGATCATCGACACTAGCGACATGACCAGTTCTTCGCGGATCGGGTCGATCGGCGGATTGGTGACTTGAGCGAAATTCTGCTTGAAATAATCGTAGAGCAGCCGAGGCCGGGCCGAGAGGACGGCGATAGGGGTGTCGGTACCCATCGACCCGATCGGATCGTCGCCATTGCGCGCCATCGGCTCGAGGAACTTGGCGATGTCTTCCTGGGTATAGCCGAACGCCTGCTGGCGATCGAGCAGCGCCTGCGGGTCGTTCGGTAGCGCCGGGGCGGTCCGTACGGCGTCCAGCTGGCTCAGCTTATACTGGGTGGCCTCGAGCCATTTGGCGTAGGGCGCCGCACGCGCGAGGCTGGCCTTGATCTCCTCATCCTCGATGATGCGGCCCTGATCCATGTCGATCAGCAGCATCTTGCCGGGCTGGAGACGCCATTTACGGACGATATTCTCCTCGGCCACAGGCAACACGCCCGATTCGGAAGCCATGATGACATAGTCGTCGTTGGTAACGAGAAAGCGTGCCGGACGCAGGCCGTTGCGGTCGAGCGTGGCGCCGATCTGGCGGCCGTCGGTGAAGGCGACCGCGGCGGGACCGTCCCACGGCTCCATGAGAGCGGCGTGATACTCGTAGAAGGCCTTGCGTGCCGGGTCCATCAGCGGATTGCCCGCCCAGGCTTCGGGGATCAGCATCATCACCGCATGGGCCAGCGAATAGCCGCCCGCAACCAGCAGCTCGAGCGCATTGTCGAGGCAGGCGGTGTCCGATTGGCCGTGTGGGATGATCGGCCAGATCTTGTCGAGATCGGCGCCGAGCAATTCGGATTCCATCGTCCGGCGGCGGGCGTTCATCCAGTTCACATTGCCGCGTACCGTGTTGATCTCGCCATTATGGGCGATGAAGCGGTAAGGGTGCGCCAGCTTCCAGCTAGGGAAGGTGTTGGTCGAGAAACGCTGGTGGACGAGCGCCAGCGCGGATGTCGTCAGCGGATTGCGGAGATCGGTATAGAAGCTGCCGACCTGCCCGGCGAGCAGCAGTCCCTTATAGACGACGGTCCGGCTGGAAAAGCTCGGCATGTAAAGCTCGGCGAGGCCGGGCAGGTCATGCTTTTCCGCGAGCTCGGACAACGGGTTCTGGGTCTGCTTGCGGATGACGAGCAGCTTGCGTTCGAAAGCGTCCTGATCGGCGCAATCGTCGCCGCGGCCGACGATCGCCTGCCGGATCACCGGCATCTCGTCGAGCACGGCCTGGCCCAGGCCGGTGGTGTCGACCGGGACGTCACGCCAGCCGATCAGCGCCTGACCCTCCTTCACGATGAACTTCTCGAAGAGAT
>Ga0207641_10001217_pt1 | contig 25759 bp, 24 predicted proteins | sample KBSSwiS62_FD_184306 | JGI IMG/M metagenome (GOLD analysis project Ga0207641, IMG submission 184306) | Switchgrass rhizosphere microbial communities from Kellogg Biological Station, Michigan, USA - KBS Switchgrass S6-2 (SPAdes) (version 2) | ecosystem: Host-associated > Plants > Roots >... | reverse complement strand
CGACCGCGCCGACTTTATTATACTCAATATAATTTTTTAGACTTATGCTTGTTGGTGTGCTTCTTACGAAAGAATCCAAACGAAGAAATCTTTGTTCAAGCAAAACAGGATCCTCATAAAACTGGGTGGTGACAAATAAAACAAATGGAGAAACAAAAGATGATAGATGTTGGTTAATATAAATATCAATATTCTTTTGAATAGAATCCTGGATACTGTGGTAGATCAGCATCATGCTATCCCTTTGTGGACCATAAGGAGTAGAATTGATAACTGGCACTATTGTTTGCAAATGGACCATTAATGGCGTAAATCTTTTTTGAAAATCAATAAAATCATTATGCGATTGTGACCCTATTACTTTATAGTTTGTCCGGATCGGTTTTATTCCAGTTACTGAAATAGGTTTATTCTCAACATAAATATATTGATCCTCATCGCCGGCAATTTTTAGCCAGCACAATGTTGGCTCCGTTAATTTTCCTTTTAAAGTAAACTTGCCTTTTATGATCCTTGCAGAAGCTAACTGAACATTCGTATTTTGATCTTCAAGTTTTACTTCGGTGCTATCTTTAAAGCCGACCATGTTTCCACTAATTGTAAAACTTGTATCCTTATCGTTATTTGCAAGCAGGTTAGCCTGTAAGAGGCCAAGAAAAATGAATGTCAAGAATGTTTTCATATTATGAATTGCCCGTAAAAATAGTAAAAAAAATCCCCAATAGGTAGTAGTTAAACCTTAATACTCTCCAAAAATTTTCGGGTAATGTCGGCTACATTACCGGGTTCTGCAAGAGCTTTTATATACGCGGTGCCGATAATGGCTCCATTGGCATTGACGCAGGCGGTTTCAAAGGTTAATTTATCCTTTATTCCAAAGCCAACAAGCACCGCATTTCTCAGGTTTAAGTTTCTGAGTTTCTGTAAATATCTCTTTACATCAGTCATGTTTTTGTCACTACCTGTGGTAGAAGAAGATGAAACAGCATATAAAAACCCGGTGCTTAATTCATCCAGTTTTTTTATTCTTTCTTCACTTGTCTCTGGAGTAACAAGGAAAATAAAATCAAGCCCATGTTTATTTATGATAGCGCCGTATTCAGTTTCAAATTCATGTTCTGGCAGATCGGGCAGGATCAATCCATCAACCCCCACTGATGCTGCATCGGCACAGAATTTTTCAAAGCCATACTGCAAAATTGGGTTCATATAGCCCATCAACACAACCGGGATTGAAATGTTTTTTCTAAAATCTTTTAATTGTTCGACTAATTTTTTGATTGTCATTCCATTTGCAAGTGCTATGCTGCTGCTTTGTTGTATGACCGGGCCATCAGCAAGTGGATCACTGTAAGGCATGCCTAGTTCGATTATATCTGCACCGTTATCCTGCAAAGCCTTCATTACTTCAAGTGTTGAATTCAATTGAGGGTAACCTGCAGTGCAGTAAACGTTGAGAATGTTGACGCTTTTTTCGCTAAAAAGTTTCTTTATTCTTTGCATATTTTTTGAACCACAGAGACACTGAGTTCACAAAGGAACAGGGAGATACTCTGTGTAACTCCCTGCCTCCGTGTCTCCGTGGTTATAAATTTTTCATATAAGTATCTAAATCCTTATCCCCCCTCCCACTCAAACAAACCACCACTTTATCTTCTTTACCAAACTTCAAAATATTCAACGCATGCAATGCATGTGCACTTTCTAATGCAGGAATTATCCCTTCCAACTTTGCCAGTTCAAATGCTGCAGTCAATGCTTCTTCATCAGTTGCACTTAAGAATTTTGCACGGCCACTGTCATATAAATGTGCATGTAATGGACCAATACCCGGATAATCCAACCCGGCCGAAATACTATGCGGCTCTACAACCTGCCCATCTTCTGTTTGCATTACCAAACTTTTACTTCCATGCAGTACTCCAGGTTTACCTAATTGAGTGGTTGCGGCGCTCAATCCGCTATTGATGCCGTGTCCCGCTGCTTCCACCGCGATCAATTGAACTGATAACTCATCCAGCAAATGATAAAATGCACCAGCAGCATTACTACCACCACCAACGCAAGCCAACACATGAGTAGGTAATTCACTTCCTGTCTTTTCTTTCAATTGCCATCTCATCTCTTCGCTAATTACACTCTGAAATCTTGCAACCATATCAGGATAAGGATGCGGTCCAACAACACTTCCAATTATATAATGTGTATCGTTCGGGTTATTTATCCAGTCGCGGATCGCTTCATTTGTTGCATCTTTCAATGTCTTACTTCCTGAAGTTGCGGGGATCACCGTTGCTCCCAGCATTTTCATTCTAGCAACATTCGGTGCTTGTCGTTCAATATCTTTTTCACCCATGTAAACAATGCACTCCACACCTTTCAATGCGCATACAGTCGCAGTAGCTACGCCATGTTGACCTGCCCCGGTTTCAGCAATAATTCTTTTTTTACCTAAACGCATCGCAAGTAATATCTGCCCGATCGTGTTATTAATTTTATGTGCGCCGGTATGGCAAAGATCTTCCCGCTTAAGAAAAATTGTTGTTCCATATTTATCGCTCAACCGCTTTGCAAGGTATAAAGGCGTTGGCCTGCCTGCATAATCTCTCAGCAATTCATGAAACTCTTTTTGAAAAGATGCTTCATTCATTATTTCCAAATAACGGGTCTTGAGTTCTTCCACATTACGATGAAGCATTTCAGGAATATAAGCTCCACCGAATTTTCCGTAATACCCAAATTCATTTGGATGTTGATATGACACTTCAGTTGACATTTTAATATTTATATACTTAGCTTTTGTATTACTATTTAACTTCTGTTGCGTCGCACTCTTGTACGTCCAATTCACTATTCAGCATTATTCCTTTTTCCCTATCCATATATTGGGCCTTCGGCACAAATCTCTTTATCCCCTTTCCTCCTTTATCCTCTTAGCAAAATCAACTCTCTCCCAATAACCATTCAATTATCGCCGGCACTCCATACAACCGCCAAACTGTAAACGTTCCAAATGCCAGAACCGCAAACAAAACAATTCTTATAATTTTATTCTTAACCCTGAATAATTTTATTGTATCCGTTACCGCCCATGCCAGGTAAAGAATTTTCAAGGGATCAGAATAAATAAGGGCGACTGATGCTCCAATCAACGGGTGTATAATTAATGCCAGTAGCACAAAAACACACTGTAACAGTATCACTGTTCCTAAATAATACATCGCCACCACAAACGATTCAAAGTAGTTGTACTTCTTCCACGCCACTAACCAATAGAAATATAAAGCCTGGAATGGAATTACGACCAACAACACAAAACTTAAATGACTGACTGCATACTTTGTTGTTGATGATGATCCAAAATATTCTTTGTAATCGATCACAACATTTTCTCCAAAGATCTTTTGAACTATATACAATAGCAGCAAGTACATCGTTATCCATATTAAAAAGAACGAAACCGGAGGTTGGTATATCTTTCTCTTACCTTTTACGAAATCCGTCACCACCTTACCGGGTTTTGCCAGCATATTCCAGGAGGTAAACAAAAATCCTTTTTCAAAATGCGTAAAGAAATGTAAGACCTCGTGGCTGATATAATGAAACGAAATTCTTTGCTCCGCCATCTTTTGCCCACAATGACTGCAGTAACTACCAACAACTTTCTCTCCGCAGTTTTTACAAAAGCTCATGGCATCTTATTTAAATGCCTGCAAAAATTTCAGTATCGCAGCCATATCTTTTAATCCCGGTGATAACTCAAACTTGCTGTTAACATCAATGGCAAAAAAATCAGGATGTTTAAATGCCTTTACTTTCGTTGCATCATCAGGCCCAATGCCACCACTTAGAAAAAATGGCTTTTCAATTTTAGCTTTCTTTAAAATACTCCAATCAAACTGTTGACCCGTACCGCCAAAACTTTCTTTTAATCCTGCCGTATCAAAAAGATAAAAATCACAAACTGCATCATAAGGCATTACCATTTCATCTATGTTAATTGAATTATCTCCGCCAATTCGAAAAGCTTTTATCACTTCCACTTCTGCGCTTAATTCCTCACACATTTCAGGTGTTTCATTTCCATGCAACTGCACAATATCCAAACCGTATTCATCAATTGCGTCCATCAATTCCGAATACCCTGGATCTACAAACACTCCTACCTTCTTGATATCAAAGTCCGCATCTTTTATTTGCTTACCCGTTATTTTGTTGCCCATGTACCGTGGCGAATCTTTATAAAAGATCAATCCTGCAAAGTCAATATTCAATGCTTCTAATTGTTGCAATTGCTTGAACTGTGTGATACCACAAACTTTTATATTCATTTACTTAGCTTTTTAATTCCCAAATTTTCTGCAAATTTTTTAATGCTGTTCACATCTTTCACTCCAGGTCCTATTTCAAATTTTGTATTTATATCCACCGCGAATAATTTTTCACCTGCAGGTGTACTGATAAACTCCTCCAGTTTTTTTTCATCTCCGGGCTCAATACCCCCGCTTAAAAAATAAGGCTTAAGCGGGAGCGATTGTTGCAATATCGTCCAATCAAATTTTTTGCCCGTACCACCATAACCAGCACCTAAAGTATCGAACATGAAAAAGTCACATACTTCTGTATAAGATTGTGTCATGTGCACAATACTGTCGTTATCACTCAACCGAAAAGCTTTGATCACCGAAATATAATCAGCGATCTTATCACAGAACTTCGGACTTTCATCCCCGTGCAACTGCACCATATCTAATCGATAATTTTCTACTGTTTTCATCAGTTCCTCATAAGTAGGATTTACAAACACTCCCACTTTAATTATTTTGCCTTTGATCTGCCGCATTTTTTCCGGGCTTATTTTCTGTACCATGTACCGCGGCGATCTTGGGTAAAAAATAAACCCGGCAAATGTTACCCCTAGTTCATCCAGGGCATTTACCTGCTGAGGCAATGTGTTTCCACAAACTTTAATCTTCATGTGCTTTTGCTTTTAATTGTTTTACGAATTCAGCAAAAGCAATCGTTGGGTTAGTGGCTTTCATAAAATTTTCTCCAATAAGAAAACCCTGGAAGCCATGTTTTTTAAAAAGTAAAATATCATTAACGCTGCTGATCCCACTCTCTGCTACTTTAAATTTAGGCAAAGGGATCTTTTCAGCCATACGCAAACTTCTTTCGATATCCACATCAAAAGTCTTCAGGTTGCGGTTATTAATACCAATAACACCTGTATCATCGCAAATATGTTCTAACTCTTCCTCGGCATGAAGTTCCAATAAAACTTCCAATCCAAGATTTTTTGCAAAAGATGCCAGCCGTTTAACTTCAGCAACCGTTAAACAAGCAGCAATCAGTAATATTACATCAGCGCCAATCGACTTAGCTTCTATCAACTGGTATTCGTCAAAAACAAAGTCCTTTCTTAAGATCGGTATCTCATTTATCCTTGCTTTCATCAGGTCTTCATCACTTCCACCAAAAAAATGTTCATCAGTTAACACAGATAAACAAGAAGCGCCATGCTCCGTATAACCCTTTGTCACCTCTAACACATCTACATCAGGATTTATAATTCCTTTCGATGGCGATCTTCTTTTAAATTCAGCAATGATTCCGGTTTTTGACTTATCCAATAAAAAATCTTTTAACGTCAATACAGTCCTTGAAAATAATTCTCTTTTTTCAAGGTCAGCAGTTTTTACTATTGCCTTTCTACTTTTGACTTCTTCCTTTTTATATTCGATTATTTCTTGAAGGATATTCATTACTGCAAACTGATTAATTTATCAAGTGATTTTTTTGCTTTGCCACTTTCCAAACTCTCAATCGCTGCATTAAATGCATCTTCATAGGTTTTATAATTGCCTGTGCAATGTAATGCCATTGCCGCATTGGCAAGCACTACTGCGTTCTGCGCCCATGTTCCGTCTCCTTTTAATATCTTTAAAAAGATCTTTGCTGCTTCTTCTACTGTGCTGCCACCTTGTATATCATTCGGCTCTACCATTCTCTTTCCAAGTTGTTCGGGTGTCTTTACTTTTTCTCCTTCATTGGTAATAACTTTTGTGTCATTTGTCAAAGAAATTTCATCATACCCATCAAGGCTGTGAATGATGGTGAATGATTTTTCCGTTTGTTGCAAAAGGTAATTATATATTCTCGCCATTTCAAGGCTGAACACACCCACCAGTTGGTATTTAGGATGTGAAGGATTCACCATTGGGCCGAGCATATTAAAAAAAGTTCTCATTGCAAGATTCTTCCTGATTGGCCCAACAGTTTTTAAAGCAGGATGAAATAATGGTGCATGAAGAAAACAAATATTAGATTCTTCCAGTTCCTTCTTTAATCTTCCATTATCATTTTTGAATTTGTAGCCCATTTGTTCCATCACATTCGATGCCCCGCTGATAGAGGAAGCCCCATAGTTACCGTGCTTGGCAACTTTTTGTCCTGTACCCGCTACAATAAAACAACTGAGTGTAGAAATATTAAAAGTATTTTTTCCATCGCCACCGGTGCCAACAATATCAATTGTTTCATATTCACTAAAATCAACAGGCACGCAAAGGTCAAGCAATGCATCCCGAAAACCCATTAACTCATCAATAGTAATGCTCCGCATTAAATACACCGTCATGAAAGCTGTTATTTCATGCTCGTTGTATATGCTTTTGCCGATATTGACTAAAACTTCTTTCGCCATTTCTCTTGAAAGCGTTTTATGCTCAAACAAGTATTGCAATATTTTTTTCATCTTATCTGTAATTATTTCTTTAACCAATTTTTCATTATCTCTTCGCCCATCGGAGTCAATACACTTTCCGGATGAAATTGCACTCCCTGGACGTCATAAGTCTTATGTTGCAATCCCATGATCATCCCGGTTTCATCTTCTGCAGTTATTTCCAATTCATTCGGAAAATTCTCTTTTGAAACAACCCATGAATGATAACGACCTACCTCAAGTTCATTAGGCAGTCCTTCAAATAGAAAGCTTTTTACTTTTAGCTTTTCACTTTTAACTTTTACCGGCGTCGCTACTCCATGAAACACCGAACTAAGATTTATAAGCTCTCCGCCAAATGCTTGTCCAATTGCCTGGTGACCCAAACAAACTCCCAGTATTGATTTTGACGAAGCATATTCTTTTATCAATGGCAAAAGCAAGCCAGCTTCTTCAGGAATTCCAGGGCCGGGTGATAAAATGATCTTATCATATTCCTTTACTTTCTCCATTGGTATCTGGTCATTGCGGTACACATCCACTTTTTCATGTGTGATCTTTTCAACCAGGTGAACAAGGTTATAAGTGAAAGAATCATAATTATCGAATACTAATATCTTCATCTGCTCTATTTATAATCTAACATTTAAAATAATTGCTCGGCAAATTCTATTGCCTTCTTTAATGCACCTAATTTGTTATTTACTTCCTGCAATTCGCTTTCCGGCTGGCTTGCTGCCACTATACCTGCACCTGCCTGGTACGTCAATGTATTTTGCATACTTAAAAAAGTACGGATCATGATGGCATGATTGCAACTACCATCAAAACCCATAAAGCCAATAGCGCCGCCATAATAATTCCTCGCTGTTGGTTCATAACTATCGATCAGTTCAATAGCTTTTATTTTTGGCGCACCGCTTAGTGTGCCGGCGGGAAATGTTTTTGCCAGCAATTCAAATGGGTTACTGCCCGCTCTTACCTGGCCGTTTACTTCACTTACCATGTGAATGACATGACTATAATACTGGATGTCCTTATAATGAGTAACGGTTACATTATCACATACTCTGCTCAGATCGTTACGGGCAAGATCGACAAGCATCACATGCTCAGCATTTTCCTTTTTATCTCCTCTTAATAATTCTGCAGCAAGGTGATCTTTATCATCATCTCCCGTTCTTCTGAAAGTGCCGGCAATAGGATGAACGATCGCCTTTCCATTCTGAATAATCAATTGCGATTCCGGGGAGGAACCCATCAATTTATAATCACCATAGTCAAAGAAAAATAAATACGGAGAAGGATTGATACTGCGTAGCGAACGATAAACATTGAATTCATCTCCTGTAAAACCTTGCTGAAATCTTCTGCTTAATACAATTTGAAAAACATCACCCCGATGACAACTCGCAATTCCTTTGTCAACTATATTTTTGTACTCTGTATCGCTAACATTTGAACTTTCATCGCCTTTTCTTTTAAAAGGAAAAACGGGAACATCTTTACTCCGGATCAATGATTCAACAATCGGCAACTCACTCTCAATTCCGTTTATCTGGTTTTCGCAGATATGCAATTCATCCTTGAAATGGTTAAACACAATTACATATTGGTAAAGCCGGTAACGCATCAATGGAATAAGAGGTACTGTGTTTTGTGTTTTTAGTTTTACCGTATCAAAGAACTGAACAGCATCATAAGAAGTATAACCAAATAGCCCCTGCGCAAATTTCACTTCCTTTGTTTCCTGTCTTGTACAATCAAACCTGCTTCCAAAATCCCAAATGAGCTGCGGCACTTCCATTATATTTTTAATTTCAATTCTCTCTGGTTTCTGACCCGGAAGTTTGAATTCAACATTTTTTGTCGAGGTGATCTCTATTCCGCCAATGGCATTGACGCAAATAAATGAATAACTGTTTTCCGCCGCATGATGATCCGTACTTTCAAGCAGCACTGTATCCCTGAAACGATCACGAAGACGCAGGTAAATGCTTACAGGGGTGTACACATCGGCAAGCAATTTTTTGCAGGTGGTTAAAACTTCAATTTTCTTCATAATACTTTTCAATTTGTTTCATAGCAGCACAGGTGATGAACACTTCGACTTCGCTCAGTGCAGGCTCCAAGTCGCAACTCAGTTTAACTGGAGTTACCTATGCTGGTATCAAAATAAAAAACCCCGAACTATTTCGGGGCCTATATATTTATACAATACAGTAATGACTTACAGCACCCCGAAAGAGTTTGTATGCCACCACCAATATTGATTTGCTTGTTTCATTGCATTGCAAATATGTATGCTTTTTTGAATTTTTCCAATTATTTCTTTTACCTTTTTCAAAAATAAACTGAATAACCATGGTCATAAAAAATAAGAAGGTCGGAACAAAAGGAATGTTTTATGTCAATAAAGATGAAAAAATACTTGCAGAAATGGTTTATACCATGGCCTCACCCGATAAAATGATCATTGAGCATACCGAAGTAAGCGAGGAACTGAAAGGTCAAAATGTAGGCATGCAGCTTGTGAAAACTGCGGTCGAGTTTGCAAGAGCTCACAATATTAAAATAATTCCACTATGCCCATTTGCAAATTCAGTTTTTAAAAGAAAACCGGAGTTTGCTGATGTATTGGCAAAATAATTATGAGCCCGGCTCTATTGCTTCTATTGTACTTTTGTTGCGACGCTCCGTTCAGCGTTTTTTTCAACACTGGACAATTGCGTCGCAGTTTACCCAGAGCGAAGCGAAGGGTCGCACACTTGTACGTTCATATCACTATTCAGCAATTATGAAAACACTTTTTTTACTTTTTAGTTTATCATTTGTTACCACAATTTCAATTGCACAACAACCTGACAAATACATACTATTAAAACCCGATCGTGTATTTGATGGAGAAACCATGCAAAGCGGTTGGGTAGTATTAGTAAAGAATAATAAAATAGAACAGGCAGGTGCAATGATATTCAAATTGTCTGCAGGCACAGAAATCATTGAGCTAAAAGGAATGACTTTATTACCCGGATTGATTGAAGGACATTCACATTTATTCCTTCACCCCTACAATGAAACAAGTTGGGATGACCAGGTGCTGAAAGAATCAAGAGCTGAAAGAACTGCAAGAGCCGTGAATCATGCAAAGGCAACATTGATGGCAGGTTTTACAACAGTGAGAGACCTCGGAACTGAAGGAGCCATGTATGATGATGTTGGTTTGAAAAAAGCAATTGAAAAAGGAGTGATCCCCGGGCCAAGAATGATCGTAGCAACAAGAGCCATAGTTGTAAAAGGAACATATGGACCAAAATCACCATCACCGGATGTGGAGTTGCCACAAGGTGCAGAAGAAGTTGCAGGACTTGAAGAGTTGAGTAAAGCTGTCCGGTCACAGATCGGTCATGGCGCTGATCTTGTAAAAGTGTATGCCGATTATCGCTATGGCCCTAATGGTGAAGCTCAACCAACCTTTAGTCAACTTGAATTACAATCGGCTGTTGACATTGCGTCGGGCAGCGGGAGAAAAGTAGTGGCCCATGCTTCAACAACAGAAGGAATGAAAAGAGCCATCAATGCCGGAATATCAACAATAGAACACGGTGATGGGGGAACAGAAGATGTATTTAAGCTAATGAAAGAAAAAAATGTTGCCTTATGTCCTACTCTGGCAGCCGGCGCTGCTATTCAGCAATACCGCGGATGGAAAAAAGGAATTGATCCCGAACCACAAAGTATTACCAACAAGAAAAAAAGTTTTCAATTGGCATTACAGACAGGTGTCACGATTTGTATGGGAGGTGATGTAGGAGTGTTTTCTCATGGAGACAATGCAAGAGAAATGGAACTAATGGTGGAATATGGGATGAAACCAATAGATGTATTAAGATCAGCAACTTCAATAAATGCAGATGTGTTCGGGTACGGTGAAAAAATAGGCAGAATTAAAAAAGATCTTTTTGCAGATCTTATTGCAGTTGAAGCAGATCCATCAATAGACATTAAAAATATCAGGAAGATAAAATTGGTGATGAAAGATGGTGTTATCTTTAAAAAAGAATAGTTTACAATTTTGCTCTTTCAAGCTTTACTTCGTCGGCTGTAATCGCCGGAGCTTTATTTCCGAAATTGTTTCTTATATATGTCAACAGGTTTGCAATTCTTCTGTCTTTTAAATCAGCTTGAGCCGGCATCTCATTTTTATTATTACGGCCTGGATAGCTTTTTAATTCTGCAGAGCCTTTAAGCAAAACTCTAATTAGTTTGTTACTGGGACCCAACACAATTTTTGATCCTGACAATGCAGGACTAAATGTTGGAATACCTTTGGCATCAGCCGAATGACAAGGGCTGCATACTCTATCAAAAGTTTTTTTTCCCTTTGGCCCTTTCGCCAGGTTAGCATTTGAAACAGCAGATTTCCACGAGATCAGTAATAAACAAATTGTAAATAAAAAAACACTTAAAAGGCTCTTCATTATTAATTTCCTTTATAATTTACTTTCCAGATCCTTCCCTTGCTGTCATCGGAAATATACAAAGAACCATCAGTACCTTGAGCTAAGCCACATGGGCGATGATCTGCACCTTGTGGTGTTTTATTGCTTCCCGCAAATCCATCTGCAAAAACTTCGTAGTCACCGCTAGGCATTCCATTTTTAAAAGGCAGGAATACTACAAAATATCCTTGCTGTGGTTTTGGCGCCCTGTTCCATGAACCATGAAATGCAATGAAAGCACCATTACGGTATTTCTCCGGGAACTGTGTTCCTGTATAAAACAATAATCCATTGGGAGCCCAATGACCCGGAAATGCATAGATCGGTTTTCCTTTTCCATCGCAACGATCTGTTCTTATTTTATCACCGCCATATTCAGGGTTTACTAATTTTTTCTTTTGCCTTTGATCATAATAACAATAAGGCCATCCAAAATCAGAACCTTTTTTCATTTGAAACATTTCTTCAGCAGGCAGCTCAACACTTTCTTCTTCGGTATACTTATCCGGGTAAAGCCTGGTCAGATCATCACGTCCATGTTGTACACCATATAATTCATTTGCAGCATCATTCCAGTAAAGCGCCATGATGTTTCTTATACCTGTTACATAACGTACTCCATCTTTATAAGTTTGATCCTTCTTATCCGCTTTAAATTGCCAGATACCACCAGCTGTTTTTAAGATCGGGCAAGGGTCTTGTCCTTTGGAACCTGTTATACGATCTTTTTCCTGGCATGCATTTGAAGGAGCGCCAATGGTTACATAAATGTTTCCGGCATTATCTAATGTTATTGGTTTTGAAGAATGTTGATTCTGATTTACCAGCCCGGTAACAATTAGTTCTTCACTGCTCGTGTCTACTTCATTATTAGCATTTAATTTATAGCGGTAAATTTTTTCATCAGTTGTTGCATAGAGAAAGCCATTCTTTATTGCAATACCAGTGCCTTTATAATTTCCAAAGCCACTTATATCCTCCGCAATACCATCTTTATTCGCATCTCGTAAACGAAGAATACCATGTCCGTCTTTCAACTCATCGACTTTTGTATAAACATCTCCATTAGAATTAACAACAACGTGACGGGTTTTACCAAGTTTGTCAGCAAACACCGAAGCCGAAAACCCTGCTGGAAGTGTGATCCCCCCATTGGGTAGTTGTGTTGTTGAAGAAGTGTCTTTTTTTTCTTCCTTCGTTTCGGTTTTATTTGATGCATTATTAGCGCAATAACTTAATGCAAAGACAATAGCGATCGCAAAAAAACTTTTAAGAAATTTCATATAAAAAAATTGAGGATAAAAATACAGTATTGTCTGACATGAAAATAAAATAAGTCTTCAATAAAATTTTATGGGTGGTGCTGTTCTTCACTTTTCAAATCACTACCTTCGGAGCAAACCACATGCCGATATGCGAGCATTCAATTTTCTTGCCTGGTCATTACTTGCATTTATTTGTTGCAGCACTACAGAAAAAAAAGTTGATTCAAAATGGAAATTAGTATGGAGTGACGACTTCAGTTATTCAGGGTTACCGGATTCTACAAAATGGAACTATGATGTCGGCGGTCATGGCTGGGGAAATAATGAACTTCAATTTTATACAAAACAACGATCTGAAAATGCAAGAGTGGAAAAAGGTTATTTGACAATTGAAGCAAGAAAAGAACCATGGGAGGGAAAAAATTACACATCTGCAAGACTTATAACAAAGGGAAAGGGCGATTGGCAATATGGTAAAATTGAAGTGAGAGCAAGGTTACCAAAAGGACTTGGCACATGGCCGGCTATTTGGATGTTGGCCAGCACTACCCCGCTTCGCTGGCCTGATGATGGAGAGATCGATATCATGGAGCATGTCGGTTATAACCAGGGACTCATTCATGGCTCAGTTCATTGCAAAAAATATTACCATGTTATCGGCACACAAAAAACTGATACAATAAAAGTAGAGGACTGTTCGGAAAAATTTCATGTTTATGGAGTGGAGTGGAATAAAGACAGCGTCAAAGTATCTGTAGATGAGAAAGAATATTTCAAGTTTGCCAACGAACATAGTGGTTATGATGCATGGCCATTTGACAACAAAATGCATTTGTTATTGAATATAGCGGTTGGTGGCAACTGGGGTGGGCAAAAAGGGGTTGGTGAAAATATCTGGCCGCAAAAAATGGAGATTGATTATGTTCGGGTATATCAATGATCAGTTATGAATACTCCCGAACTCATCCTTCATCGCTCATTCACAATAAATGACTTTTCAATATTTAAACAAACACTCATGAGAAAGTTATTCTTCCTACTGTTATTAGTTTCTTCTGCAAAATTATTTTCACAAGATGGTTATAAAACTCCGCCAAAAGAGATCATGGATCTTATATTGGTAAAACCAACACCTAATGTAAGTATTGATGATAAAGCGGAGTGGATGCTTTTCACCCAAAGTAATAGCTACCCATCAATAGAAGAATTAGCACAGCCGGAATTACGAATAGCAGGCTTACGTATCAATCCAAATAATTTTGCGCCCAGCAGGCAAACCTTTATCAATGATCTTTGGTTTAAAAATCTTTCTTCGAACAAAGAATTTAAAATAAGCGGCCTGCCTTCTCCATTAATGGCAGGAAACATCAGTTGGAGTCCCAATGATAAAAAGATTGCTTTCACACATACAACTTCTACCCGTGTTGATCTGTATGTGATCGATGTAACTACGCAAAAAGCAATGAAAGTAAACAAGCAGCCATTGAATACAATTTCGGGAGGTTACCAATGGGTCGATGATAACACTTTGTTATATCCCACAATTGTAAAACCAGTAAGTGCGGCACCGCCAAAATCTGCCGTACCGAAAGGTCCGACCACACAAGAAAATTATGGTAAAGCATCACCACGTCCTACTTTCCAGGACATGATCAAGAATCCTTACGATGAACAGCTTTATGAGTTTTATGGAACCACACAATTAGTAAGGAATGTAAATGGTGCAGAAACAAAAATTGGGGCACCGGCAATTTATACAAGTATCAACGTTTCTCCTGACAAAAAATTCATGATGCTGCGTACTGTCAAAAAGCCATTCTCGTATCTCGTACCTGCATTTGGCTTTCCATCTACAGTGGTAATCACAGATATGAATGGAAAACAAATAAAAATGCTGGCAGATCTTCCTTCAGCAGAAACTGCGCCAAGTGGAAATGACAATGTGCAGAATGTTGCAAGAGCTTTTGAGTGGAGAGATGATGAGGCAGCGACTGTTGTTTGGTGCATGCCGCTTGATAGCGGTTTAATAAAAACCAAAATGGATTTTCATGATGCCGTATTTGCTCTCAGCGCTCCCTTCAATGGACAACCGAAAGAACTTTTCAAAACGCAAATGCGTTATCGTGGAACTGGTTGGGGTAATTCAACAATTGCATTGGTAAATGAAGGCCTTACAGGCAAGCAATTAACAAGAATGAATCGCTACACTCCATCAACAGGCCAGCTGGAAAAGCTGATGGAAAGAAATACGACCGATAATTATTCAAATCCCGGCAATCCGGTTACTGAAAAAAATCAATTTGGTAATGATGTGATAAAACTGATCGACAATGGTAATAAACTTTTGATGAACAACACAACCGGGGCATCACCCAATGGTGATCTTCCTTTCCTGGCAACCTTTGATCTCAATACAAAAAAACTGGATATCATCTGGCGCTGCAATGATGGATATTTTGAAAGTGTTGTTCGTGTTCTCAATCCTGATAAACTTGAATTGCTCACGAGAAAAGAAAGCGAAAAAGAAGTTCCTAACTACTGGATAAAAAACCTGAAAGTAAAAATTGCAGACAGGCAGATAACTGGTTTTACAAATCCTTATCCGCAAATGGAAGGAGTAAGTAAACAAAAAATAAAATATAAAAGAGAAGATGGTGTTGATCTTACTGGCGATCTGTATTTACCAAAAGGCTATGATCCCAAAAAAGATGGGAAGCTCCCGGTAATAATGTGGGCATATCCTGCCGAATTTAATTCTGCTGCTGACGCCGCACAAATTCGTGGAAGTGAACACCGGTTTACTTTTATTAGCTGGGCCACTCCTATTTGTTATGTCACGCAGGGGTATGCTATATTAAATAATGCAGAAATGCCAATCGTTGCAACTGACAAAGACAAAAAACCAAACGATAATTTTATTGACCAGCTAAGAATGAATGCCGAAGCAGCGATCAATAAATTAGATGAGATGGGGGTCGGAGATAGAAACCGTGTAGCTGTTGGTGGACACAGTTATGGCGCATTCATGACGGCGAATCTTTTGGCACATACAAATCTTTTCAAAGCAGGTATTGCACGTAGTGGCGCATATAACCGCTCACTTACACCATTTGGATTTCAAAATGAAGATCGTACTTACTGGCAGGCGCCTGAACTTTATAATAACATGAGTCCGTTTATGAGTGCTGATAAAATTAAGACCCCTATACTGCTTGTACACGGTGAGTTGGATAACAACACTGGGACCTTTCCTATTCAAAGTGAAAGAATGTTCAATGCGATCAAAGGTCATGGAGGCACAGTGAAATTTTTATTGTTGCCTTATGAAAGTCATGGCTATGCTGCAAAAGAAAATATTCTTCATTTGCTGTATGAGCAATATGCATGGGTAGAGAAATATGTAAAGAATGCAGATAAGAATACGCCGGGCGGGGATAAGCAAAAAGCTTTCTGATTAGGAGATTTGTTGGCTTTATAAATCCTGTCATAAACTGCCAGGATTTTTTGTTACAAGCGAAGTGAAGTGTTAATCGTTCTGTAATTCTATTTAACTTTAATAGGATCAAATTTCCCTTACATAACATTTTCAATTTTATTTTATGACAATCAAAGATTCCAATGTCACCATTATGGTAAAAGACATGGATAAGTCTGTGTCATTTTATCAATCAATTGGGTTTAATATTAAGCAACGATGGGATAATCATTATGCACAATTAACTGCTCCCGGGATTACTATCGGTATCCACCCGACAAATGATATCATTTCTAATACAGGCAATGTTTCTATTGGTTTCACTACCGACAATTTTGAAGAAACAAAAAACCAGTTAAGCAGTTTAGTTATTCAGACACAACTAAGAGAAGAAGAAGGTGGCAAGTTTATTCATTTTTCTGATCCTGATGGAACAATGCTTTACTTTATAAAACCTAAATGGAGTTAATAAGAAATCAAACCTTTTAGAATGAGATCATTCTTTTTATTGATCATAATTCTTTCTTTTATTGCTTGTAAACAGCAAGCAGATAATACGAAATCGTTACAATCCCGTATTGACAGTCTTGAAAAAAAACTTGCAACTACATACAAACCCGGCTTTGGAGAATTTATGAGCAGCATACAAATACATCATGCCAAGCTTTGGTTTGCAGGAAAGAATAAAAACTGGGAATTGGCAAATTTTGAAATGCATGAAATTGGAGAGACAATTGATGCAATAAAAGAATATCAAACAGAAAGAGAAGAATCAAAAAAAGTTGACATGCTAAAACCTTCTCTTGATGCTGTGAACGATGCAATTCAAAAGAAAGACTCCGCACTTTTTAACAGCAGCTATCTTTTATTGACCAGCACATGTAACAATTGCCATAAAGCTGTGAATTTCGGTTTTAATGTTGTAAAAGTTCCCGAGACTCCGCCGTTCAGTAACCAGGCATTTAAATAAGATTCTTTCCAATTCCTTAACTTCATTTCAAACTTTCACTTATGCAAAAACTGCTCGCAGGCCTTGTGGTCTTTATCCTTTCTATCCAACTATCCTCTCAAACAATTTCTGATAAATATTTTAATGATATGAAATGGCGGATGATCGGGCCGCATCGTGGTGGCAGAACAGTTGGAGCAGTTGGTGTGCCCCAGCAACCAAATGTGTTTTATATCGGTGTAAATAATGGTGGTGTTTGGAAAACGACTGATTATGGAAGAACATGGTTGCCGATTTTTGATGATCAGCCAACAGGTTCTATTGGTGATGTGATTGTGGCCCCTTCCAATCCAAATGTTATTTATGTTGGTAGTGGTGAAGGGTTACAACGTCCTGATCTTTCTGTTGGTGATGGGATCTATAAATCAAATGATGCAGGGAAAACATGGATTAACCTGGGATTAAAAGATGCACAACAGATAGGTGGTCTCGATATAGATCCGAAAAACGAGAATAGGGTTTTTGTTGCAGCATTAGGACATCCTTACGGCCCAAATGAAGAACGAGGCGTTTATAGAACAACCGATGGAGGCAAAACATGGGATAGAGTTTTATACAAAGATGAAAATACCGGTGCCGTCCAGGTAACGGTCGATCCAAATAATTCAAACATAGTTTTTGCAGATATGTGGGCAGGTAGGCAAGGGCCATGGGAAAACGGCGCATGGAATGGAAAAGAAAGCGGGTTGTTTAAATCAACAGATGGTGGAGCAACATGGAGAAAGATCACTAAAGGTTTACCTACAACTGAACAAGGTTTAGGAAGAATTGGTTTTTGCATTGCTCCTTCAGATTCAAAAAGAATGTATGCAACGGTAGATGCAGGAAGAGAAGGTGGAATTTTCAGAAGTGATGATGCTGGTGAAAGCTGGACAAGAATTCAAACTGATAATAGATACTGGGGACGTGCAAGTGATTTTGCAGAGGTAAAAGTTGATCCCAAAAATTCAGACATTGTTTATTCGGCAAATGTGGTTACTTGGAAAAGCACTGATGGGGGAAAAACATGGAATGCATTTCGCGGTGCACCGGGTGGTGATGACTATCATCGCATCTGGATCAATCCAAATAATACTGATATCATTTTAATAGCCAGTGACCAGGGTGCGATCATTACTGTAAATGGTGGACAAACTTTTTCAAGCTGGTATAATCAACCAACCGCACAGTTTTATCATGTGAGTACTGACAATGCATTTCCATATAATGTTTATAGCGGTCAGCAGGAAAGTGGAAGTGTTGGGATAGTATCAAGAGGAAATGATGGGAACATCACTTATCGTGAATGGCACCCGGTTGGTGCAGAAGAGTATGGATACGTGGCCGCCGATCCGCTTGATCCCAATATTATTTACGGAGGAAAAATTTCAAGATTTGATAAACGAACAGGACAAACACAAAATATTTCTCCTGAAGCAGTGCGTAGTGGGAAATATCGCTTTGTAAGAACTGCTCCTGTTTTATTTAGTCCCGTCGATAAAAAAACATTGTACTATGGCGGGAATGTATTGTTTAAAACTATGAATGGTGGTAATAGTTGGCAGATCATCAGTCCGGATCTTACAAGAGAGAATTATGATGTTCCGTCAAGTGTTGGCATTTACGCAACTAATGACATGAAAACGATGCCAAGGCGTGGCGTTATTTATACTATTGCGCCTTCCTATAAAGATGTAAATACGATCTGGTGTGGAACTGATGATGGTTTGATACAAGTAACCAGGGATGGAGGAAAAACATGGAAGAATGTAACACCACCTGATATCACAAGCTGGAGTAAGGTCTCATTGATGGATGCCAGTCATTTTGACGCCAACACTGCGTATGCTGCGGTCAATCGCATTCGTTGTGATGATATGCATCCGCATATTTATAAAACAAATGACGGCGGAAAAACATGGAAAGAAATTGTAAATGGCTTACCAAATGATCCGATTAACGTTGTAAGAGAAGACCCTATCCGCAAAGGGTTATTATTTGCAGGAAGTGAAAGAGCCGTCTATGTTTCATTTAATGATGGAGCTAACTGGCAAAGCTTGCGACTGAATATGCCTGCCACCTCTATTCGTGACCTTGTAATTAAAGACGATGATATAGTTGTTGGTACTCATGGAAGAAGTTTTTGGATACTTGACAATATTACTCCGCTCAGGCAATTGGCGTCTTTATTAAGTTTAGAAATTATAAGCGAGAGTGAATCTATGTCTGGAAAAAATATTTTATATAAACCACAAGCCACTTTTCGGGTACGATGGACCATGTACACTGATACCCCAGTACCACAAGAGGAATCAGCAGGAGAAAATCCACCTGATGGAGCGATGATTGACTATTATTTGAATGAGAAAGCAAAAGACGTAAAACTGGAAATTTCAATTTCTAATGGCAATAGGAGGACTTTGATACGGAGATATACAAACACCGATACCCTATATAAAATTCCTGATGTTAATATCCCTCACTACTGGATAAGACCGCAGCAAATACTTTCAAGCGAGCCCGGTCAGCATCGTTTTCTATGGGATATGAAATATGCGCCCCTCAATATACCCGCCTCCTATCCTATATCCGCTGTATATATGAATACCGAACCAAATCAAACAGCGCCTTGGGTAACGCCAGGAACATATACAGCAACTTTAACAGTTGATGGCAAAGCATACACACAAACATTCACGATAAAAATGGATCCAAGGGTAAAAACATCCACTGCCACTCTTCAGCAACAACATGATCTTTCATTCCAATGTTATACTAGCAGAGAAGAGTGCATGAAGATACTGGAAGATATACGTTCATATCGTTCCAATCTTAAAAATCAATTTTCTAATGCAGATGAGCTAAATAAAAAAGATAAGCTTGCAAGAGAATTAGAAGCAACACAGCAAGGAAGTACTGACCCAAGTTTCGGAAGATTGAGCAGTAGTTTTGCATCCGTCTTTAATGCTTTACAGGATAGCGACATGCCACCAACAACACAAATGATAAATGCAGTAAAAGAGTTAAATCAGCAAATGATCGTTTTAAAAAAGAAATGGGAGGAGTTGAAAAAATAAATCGTTAAGCAAACTCACCATTTATCATCACACTATCAATAAGATCAGAACCGAAAGCATAAGGTATATACGCTAATGAAGGAATTGATCTTGTAAAAATCAGGTTTGCCTTTTTGCCAACAGTGATGCTTCCTGCTTCAGTTTGCAATTCCATCGCAAAGGCGCCATTAAGTGTGGCAGCATTAATAGCTTCTTCAGGCAACATTTTCATTCCTGTGCAACTTATTGCTACAACTAAATTCATATTCCCTGAAGGAGATGAACCCGGATTATAATCAGAAGCCAACGCGATTGCGCATCCTGCATCGATCATTTGTCTTGCCGGCTGGAATGGCATTCGAAGAAAGAATGCAGCAGTTGGCAATAGCGTTCCAATAGTTTGAGAATTTGCAAGCTTATTAATAATATCACCGTTCACCGTTTCCAAATGATCTACCGAAACTGCATTAAGTTTTATACCCGTCTCTACTCCTCCGGAAAAATTAAGTTGGTTCGCATGTATTTTTGCTTTCAATCCGTAGCGCATACCAGCTTTACAGATCGTTTCAGTTTCTTCTGGTGAAAAAAATCCATTTTCACAAAACACATCAATGTAATCAGCCAATTTTTCTTTCGCGATCACAGGCAACATTTCATTAATGATAAGATCTATATAGCCTTTATGATCCTCTCTATATTCTAAAGGGTATGTATGGGCCCCAAGAAAAGTTGTTTTAATTGGGATCGGCGATACTTCTTTTAATCTTTTGATCACACGCAGCATCTTTAACTCACCCTCTACAGATAAACCATATCCGCTTTTAATTTCGATCGCACCTGTTCCGAGTTTTATTACTTCATTCAATCTATTCCATGAAACATCAAAAAGCTCATCCTCACTCATTGCATTCAACTTCTTGGCTGAATTCAAAATACCACCACCCTTCGCAGCGATCTCTTCATAACTCATTCCTTTTATTTTGTCAACAAATTCTTCTTCCCTGCTTGCCGCAAAAACTAAATGTGTATGTGAATCACACCAGCATGGAAGAATGAGCTGGCCGGTTGCATCAATTTCATTGTCGATTTTAGATTTCGGAATTTGGATTTCTTTCATTAATCCAAAACCAGATATGATTCCATTTTCAATAATCAAATAAGCATTATCAAGGCAAGGAAGTGCCGACAGTTCCTTTCCTTTAAGAAGTTTTGATTCTTCTCTTATACCTACTAACTGTTTAATATTAGATATTAGTGTTGTCATTTTTATAACTCATTCCAAACTTGCTTTGCAAATTGTTCTAATGAGGGATCCCTTGCTCCCATCAGCAATAGTACACAATTATCAGTGAGATGAGAACGAACAGATGAAACAAGATCGTTCCTGTTCTCAACAAAAAAAGCATTGACATCTTTTGATCTCAGATCATTTATCAAATCATTTGAAGAAATATCTTTTGTAGTTGTACCGCCTGCGTAAAATATTTCGCTCATCCATATTTCATCTGTTGGTCTCAGTGCTTTTGCTATCTCATCAACAAAATCGTTTCGTAAAAATTTGGTTGGCGCATAACCATGCGGCTGAAACCATGCAATTACTTTTTTTGCTACCGGCCGGCAAGCCATAATGCTTGCTGCACATTTCACAGGGTTATGAGCATAATCATCAATCAGCCAAACGCCGTTCTTATTTCCATAAACCTGGCTGCGGCGATAAATACCTTCATAATTTTTCAAAGCGGCTGCACTTGTTTCCAGGTCAACCCCAATTTGATGGGCTACCGAAGCAGCAGCAACTGCGTTTTCCATATTGTGTTTACCTAATGCATGAATGGTAAATGGAGAATCGTCAATAGTGAACTGAATATTTAGTCCTATCTGTTTAAAATCCTTAGAAATATATCTCGCAGGGAAATTTTTATCAATTGAAAAATCATTGTTTATATCCTGTGATAATTTTCCTGCAAGAGAATGCGATCGGTTAACTACAAATTTTTTACTATTATTTTTAAATACAGTAAAAATTTCCATTAAGGCAACAATTTCTTTGTGATCTTTATCAATATTCAACAACAGCCCAATTTCAGGTTTGTAATAAATAATTGATCCGTCGCTTTCATCTGCTTCGATCACTAACCAATCCCCTTTTCCCACTTTTGCATTTCCGATCTTACCTTCTTTAATAATACTTGTAAGTCCTGCGCCACTAATAATGCTTGGTTGTATACCTGCATGTTCAAATATTGCAAAGAGCATAGCCGTCGTTGTACTTTTTCCGGAAGTTCCGCCGACAGCAATTGTTTTTTTACTTTCTGCGATCAGAGCAAGCAGTTCGCTACGCTTAATGATCGGAATGTTCAGTTGTTTTGCCTTCTGCACTTCATACACGGTATCTTCAATAGCGGTACTTACAACTACAAGATCTGTTTTATCGTTAATACCGGAACCATCTTGCAAAAAACATTCGATTCCTTCTGCTTCCAGTTTATCTTTTGTTTCATTGAACTCACCTTCTTTAAAATAACGATCGCTGCCAGAAACGTTTTTGCCAATACCCTGCAGGTATTGAGCCAAAGCACTCATGCCGGTACCGGCAATGCCAATAAAAAAAGGATTTTTAAAATCGCTGAGCGAGGAGATCATGTTTGCAAATATAACTATACAGTTACTTGCATTATGCCCTCGAAAATTTAATTTCCCGAAGTAAATACTTTCACCCAATCAACGTACATAGTTCCTGTCTGGATCAATGCTGGATTAAAATTGGAAAAGAAAAGTCCGCCTACTGCAAGATTCAATGTTATTCGTTCTGTCTTTCCAAACAGGCTTGACACATAACTGCCAGAATTAGTTTTTACCAAAACGCCATCGAAATAATATTTCAGATCAGTTTGACTCCAGATCATTTCATAAACATGATAACAAGTTTGCAAACTCACATCGGTGGTCACAAAGCCTTCGGCACCACGAACAAGATTGCGGTTAACGGTTTTTCCATAAAAATAATTTGTCTGGTATTTAAGATCTTCCTGGCCCCTTGCTTCCAAAATATCGATCTCACCTTGTGTCGGCCACGGATCACCATAGCTCCAGAATGCTGGCCACATGCCATAACCGGCGGGTAATTTTATTCTTGCCATCATTCTTACAACTGGTGTTGAACCAGCTGCAGAAAAATTTGTAGTTGATTCTATACGACCCGAAGTATAATTAAATGTTTTTGGAGTTGCATCAAATGGTGTTGTTGGCCCTGAAACAGTTTCATTTCTTGCACTGATCACAAGATTCCCATTTGTAACAGAAAGGTTAGCGGCCTGGTAAAGTTGTAATTCATTATTGAAGGCGCCGCCATACCAGGTATTCCAGGTATTCAGGTTAGTTGAAAAATCATCTCCAAATGTTTTTGTCCAGCCGGCCGCAGTTATTGCACTCTCACTTATATCATAATCACAAACTCCGTGAACGGGTGGCGGTGGAGATGTTGGTCTCCCCGTCGCAATTTCTTCATTAGCTACGCTTACATTACTATTATTTTTTTTACACCCAAAAATTATTATGGAAAAAAGTACTAAGCAGCTAAGCAATTGTTTAATGGTTACCATAAAAAGCATTTCGATAAATGTACAATTAATAAATATTCATTTAAACAATTTTCATCTCCGATAGTGCATTTACTAATGCATCAAGTTCTTTTGGCGTTGTATAAATATTTGGAGCGATGCGACAGCCCTGTACATTGGCATAATCAATAGCGACTGTATAAATTTTATATTTCTCCAATAACATTTTAGCCATATCAGCTGGTTTCATCCCTCTTATACCAACATTGGCGATACCGCATGATCTCACTGGATCAACTGGTGTGTTGATAATAACATTGGGCAATTCTCTTACTTTATCACTCCAGTAATGTTGCAGGTAACGAAGGCGAGCTTCTTTTCTTTCCGCACCGATCTTCTGATAATAATCGATCGCATTTGCAATCGCAAGATCAGTATGAACAGGATGGGTACCGGTATGATTCAACCGCGAAATATCATCTTCCTTTCTCTCACCTTCAGCAAGCAATGGCCAAACCTTTGAACTGTTTCCTTTTTTTACATACAAAAATCCTGCACCAAGCGGCACACTTAACCATTTGTGCAAACTGGTTCCGTAATAATCACAATGGAGATCGGGGATTGAATAACGGAAATGTGCAAATGCATGGGCACCATCTACCATCACTTGTACAACTTTGCTATGTGCCATATCGCAAATTTTTTGTACTGGTAAAATCTGCCCGGTGATATTTATCATATGACTCACCATTAACAGCTTTGTTTTTGAAGTGATCGCATTTGCATAAATATTTACGATCTCCTCGTCAGAAGGTGGATGATTTGGAACGGAAATAATTTTATTTACAACGCCATATCGTTTAGAAACCTGTTTAAACATATCAAGCATCGAACCATAATCCTGCTCTGCCATCACCGCTTCATCACCTTGCTTCCAATCCATGCCCCCAATGATCATATCCAACGACTCAGTTGTATTTCTTGTAATGATCAATTCTTCTACTGAACAACCTGCAAGTGATGCCAGTTTTGCAACCATTGCTTTTTTATTATCCCATTGCACAGTCCTCATATAATAAGAGCCCTGGTAATTTACTTCACGTACATGCTGAATAAAACTTTCCAACATTTCCTGTGGTAAGAAACAGTAATACCCGTTTTCAAGATTTATATAATCAGGTTTTAAACGAAAGCCTTTGCGAATGCCCTCCCAAAAAATTTCATCGGTTGCTAATAGTACAGGATCCGTCCTTTCATATTTGGTGATCCATTTATCAAGATGATCCATCATCGGTATGCCAATACCAAGCATTGAAATATTCTTTATAAATGTTCTTTTATCCATGACCGCTCTATTTATTTTAACCGTGAATAAATGACAATTGTTTTTGCCGGTTCTCTTCCTAAATATTGTAGGACTCTTTCATTTGTCCTTAAAAAAAACATTTCATTTGCATCCATGCTTTCCAGCTTTCTTAATAAAAGTCTTTGAGTTCTTAATTCAGGAAATGGGGTAAAGTTGAGTTCAAGCATTTATAAAATTTTATTGTAAAGTTCTCCATTCGTCTTTTGTCATTTCAAATTTTATTTCACCCTTTCCATGTATCCCCACTTCTTTCCAGCCAGCTTTGCGGTAAAATATCTCTGCTCTTGTTTTGGGCGATGTTCCCAACCAAACCGCTTTATCCGTTTCTGAAAAATACCAATTCAGCATTTCATCATGTAATTTTTTTCCAATACCCATTTTTTCAAAATCAGGATGAATGAACAATGCCCAGATATTATTATCGACCAGGTCAGCAATAGCAAATCCAACGATCTGTCCATTGATCTCACAAACCCATCCCCTGCCACGAAGGGTAATATAATCCTGCACATCACTATCGGGAACCAGTGCCGGGTCCGATAAACGATTTTCTTTTACAAGGTTCCTGACAACCTGTATTTGAGAGATATCTTTTATTTCAGCTACACGGATATTCATTTTATAAAGTTGAAAATATTATTGAAATGAAAAAATCTATTTTGACTTCACAAGTAATCCACAAATAAATCTGGTCCTTAATAAATAGATCATATCGAAAGGTTACATCCATAACTTTGCGGTATTAAGAGCAACGAAAGTCCCGTTTTGATCCGTTTTCACGATGTGCCTTGCTAATGAACGGTAGTTTAAGACAGATTTA
>Ga0207641_10001214_pt1 | contig 25791 bp, 20 predicted proteins | sample KBSSwiS62_FD_184306 | JGI IMG/M metagenome (GOLD analysis project Ga0207641, IMG submission 184306) | Switchgrass rhizosphere microbial communities from Kellogg Biological Station, Michigan, USA - KBS Switchgrass S6-2 (SPAdes) (version 2) | ecosystem: Host-associated > Plants > Roots >... | reverse complement strand
CTTTACCCGATGGTGTAATGGTAACACAGCGCCCTTTGGAGGCGTTATTCATGGTTCGAGTCCATGTCGGGTAGCCCCAGCTTCTCATCTGAAAGCTGACAGGCAGGCTGCTTCTACGGAAGTTCCCGAACGATCCAATTCATCCCGGAAATCCTTCGGACGCTGTCCTGCAGGGTTTCATAAATGGATCGCATCTCGGGTTCAATCGGATCGGACTCAAGCAGCGAAACGGAGTTCAAGGTGAGACGGGGAAAAATGATCTCTGTTGCTCCTCCATCCTTCGCCCGCAAAACCTTCTCTTGAAATTGATGAAAGGCGGTGGCGAGGTTCGTGAAGTTTTGCGCGAGGGCTTCATCCACGGGTTGCAGTCTGGCTTGGAGAAGGCCCAAATTACCCGCCCCCAAGGCCCGGCGTTTCTTTTCATTCAAGGCCAGAAGCAAAAAACCGGCGAAACTGACTTCCGTGGCCAGGACTTCCAATTGATTGCCGCGCACATTTCTGGGATTGATGGAGAAGGCCAACTCAATCTTGGTCTCGTCCAGAAAGAGTCGGCCCGCTCCCAATTCGCCGTATAATTCGCGGCGGAAAGTAGTCGTCCGCTGGCGGGCCTCCACCGGTGACAGAGTGGGAGAAAGGAGGTTCGGGCCCTTGGCCATGAGACGGAGCAGGGCGACCAGTTGGTCCACCAGCTGCCGCCGCGAAGAGGTGTGCCAGAGGTGATCAAAGAAAATCCACATGGCCGTAATGCCCACCAGGATACCGACGAAGCGGTCCCGGATCGCGGTCAGGTCGATGCTCGTGTCAAAACCCGGGAGCAGCATGATGAAAAACGCCAGGGCCATTTGAAAACCGGCATAGGAGGAACGCACGCTTCCGGCGGCGACCCAGGCACAGCCCGCGGTGCCCGCCACCACGAGCAGCGCCAGCCCGGCAATGGTGTCCAGTTGGGGAATGATAAAAAGGATGGAAGCCAGTCCCATCACCCCGCCCACGCAAACCCCGGTGAGACGCAACACTTGCTTCTGGCGCTGGGCACCCACCGTGGCCATGGCCGTCACCACGCAGGTGATCATGCTGGTACGAATCCCCGGCCAGTTGATCGCGTTCATGAAGATCTCGCAGGCGACGATGGCCAGCATCGTCTTGATGGTAAAATGGAAATAGTCAGGATTGGTCAGGGCATCGGGAACAAGTATGCCCCGCTTGGCGGGCTTTTCCCCGGCAGTTGCTTCAGTAGGCCCGGCATAAGGCGTCAAAATCAGGCGGGTCTCCGAAAGCGCGGCAACCAGCTCGATGATGCCGGCTTTCTTCGCGGAGTCGGGCAAATCTTCCATTGCTGGCAGCGCTAGAGATCGAATGGCGTCCCGGTTTCGGTCCTGGACAGCTTGTTTCAATTCGCCCACAGCTTGGCCCAATCGAGCCAAGGCCCGGTGGGTCTTTTCATCGATCACGGAACTATCCAATGACGCCAACCCTGCCGTGATGGAAAGCAGGCGCTCCACGATAAAGATCCCCAGTTCCCAATCCACATCGCGTTGGTAGGCGGGCCATACCCGTTGTCGCCATCGCCCCAGGAGCTGTTGCATGCGCTGCGGAATTCCGTAGACTTGGCGACGCAGGGCCTTGACCTCGCCCCATTGGTCCCGACGACCGGAGACCAACGTTTCGAGCATCTGTTGTACGGAGCCAAGGCTGGTCACGATTTGCTCCCGTAGCAAAAGATCGGGCCGGGGCTCCAGCAGGAGGCTGGTCAGAGCGGAGACCCCGACCGTCACTCCCACGATGGACCAAAGCCAGAGGGTCGCTTCCGTCAACGCTTCTGCATCGAAAATCACGTCGGCCAGGGAAAGATAAAGCACGAGAATGACCGCCATCAACCGCCCCAATACCGCCAGGACGAGCGTCCGTGAAAGCCAGATCGTTCCCGCGATCAAAAGAAAAGTGACGGGCAGGCGAAACCACGGCGCATCCATGAAACAGATGCTTACCCCCGTCGCCGCGATCAGGGCAACGGTCAGTCCGGCCATCGCCACCAGTCCCAATTTTATCGAACTAACACCGTCTTCATTGGCGACAAAAAAAACCAGGTAGGCGGAGAAAGCCGGGTTCGGAATGCGCAACGTCTCACTGATAATGAGCGTGGCCACGACGGCAGTCACCAGGCGAACCACGGCTTGGCTGCGCCCTGGGAAGGGCTTTAACTCCTCCCGGATGAAGTCCCAATATTCGCGTAGCTCTGAAAAAAGATCAGGAGTATCCGAGCTCAGGGAAGGCTGAAACCTTCCCGCGAAAAGTTCATTGGGATGGGCCATGGCCGGTGATGGTGACGATCGCCGAGGCCCCCACCCTCAGGCTTTCGTCGGTGGCCGGCGCCTCAAGGCGAATACGCACGGGGAAGCGTTGGGCCAGTCGCACCCAATTGAGTTCCCGTTTCACGTTGGGCAGTCCCGAGAGTTGGGGCGACTCCTCCGGCACCACGCCTCGTCCGATGCCCTGGACGACCCCGCGATATTTGACGTTGGGCTTCGTCATCAGGTACACGTCCGCCGTCATGCCCGGTTTGATATTGCGCAACAAGCTCTCGCGAAAGCTGGCGATCACATACCAGTTACGAACATCGACCATCGTAATCACTTCGTTCGACGCATGCGCATAGGCTCCGTTGGAGATGTTCAGATTCGTGATATACCCGTCGAAGGGCGCCACCACCCGGCAGCCTTCCAGGTCATATTGCGCCGTGCTCAAGGCAGCCTTGGCGCTCTTGTCCGAGGCCACGGCTTCATCCACCTGCTCCTTGGTCGTCGCATGCGTGGGAAGCAGCGATTCGAGTCGCTCCAGCAAGGCCTCCGTCTGCTTCTTTTGGGCTGCCGTCCGGTCCACTGCGTCCTGGTAAGGGATGGGATCAATTTCGAAAAGCAAGTCGCCGGCTTTGACGAATTGATTGTCGGTCACCGCAATCTTGGTGATCGGACCGCTGACTCGGGGCGCAATGCCGACAATATTGGCCGTCACCGATGCGTCATCTGTCCTCGGATAATCTTCGTAAATCTGATAAACGATGAAAGCGAGGACCATGACACTGAGAAGGATGCCCCATTTGATCGCAAGCCCCAGGCGTGAGCGATCAGCGGAACTTTTCTTGAGTTGGGGTTTGTCGGGAGCGGCCATGTCCGTTACCAATAAAGAATCAGCCAGGAGAGAAGTGTGAAACTGATCATCAAGGCCCCGTAAACGAGCAGGTGGGGCGTGAGGTAGGCATCAATGCGCGTGGCCAGAAAGATGCGCTTGGCAATCAACGTTGCCACCAGGCCGATAAAGATCGAAAGCATCCAGGCCGGGAAAAATGATCCTGAAATTTCCAGACTGGGATTGCGGGAACAACCTCCCAGACCGGCCAGGAGAGGAAGCAGAGCGAATCTGGTCAAACGCATGAGCAAGCCTTTCCAGCAAAGCTAATAGGTGCTCGAAAAGAATCTAGAAATAAATGACCGCTGGTGTCCGACCAACCAACGGGCCTCTGGGCGTAGTTTAGAGCACCGTTTTGCTCGTTCCACGACAAAGCCCAATCAAGACCACTGCCAGGCCGACCCCGACCATCAGGTAACTGGAAGGTTCCGGAACCGCCACCGTGTACTGAAAATTGACCACTGTGGGGAGAGCCGTGGAAGGAGCGGCGGCTAGGGACGAAAACGTATAACCTGTGTTCGCCCAGCCATTCCAGCCCCCACCCTGCAGGAAAGAGAAACTGCTAAAATCCGGACTAACCGTGACCCCGGTGGAATTGTACGTCGGAACAAAATACGCAGGCCCCGAAATCAGATAGGTCTGTCCGGCCGTTAGGTTGATTCCCGCCCCCACACTGACAAAAGTCGGCGCAGAAGGGATCCCATTATTGCCCCCGTTCACATAACTCGACAGGTCGCCCGTATCATACATTTGGCTCAAGGAGCCAAGGCCGGAACTGGCATTCCACAATGTGACGTGCGGCGCATCAATGGCCGTATTAATGGAAATGAAAGTGAATCCGAGTTGGGTCAAGACTAAGTCCTGACTTGGCGTGAATTCAAACGCCGACAAGCCGTAGCCTGCGGGATCGGATTCCGTTCCCGAAGTAAGATAGGCGGGAGTGTCCGCGATTACGCGATTGGGAGTCGAGACACAAGCCAACAGGAAACCACTAATAATCAGCAAGGCGTTGCGGGCAGATAATTTCATAGGATTAAAACTCCAAAAGAAGTTTGTGCGATTAAATGCACTATAAATTTCGAAACAGTCTCAGTCAAGAAATTTATTACCCCACCTTATAATATTTAATTGTGAGAACTTCCGATCATCATTGGTCAAATTTTCCTTTGAAAACAATCAAAATTGTTGGTTAGTTGCTGGGTCAAGGCCTAATAACCAGCATCACTGCGTGCAATCGCACTATTCGCTTTACGAGCGATTATTTATGCACAATAATGAACCTGCGATTTATTGGCTCGTCCCTTATTCCGGATAACCTTCTGCACCATGCGCTCTTCGACAGACTCGTTTGGGACTGTGGCCAGCCTTGGAATTCTTTTGCTGGGCACCCTTTTGAGCTATGCGGACAACGATACCTCGGCCTTCGGTCAATCGAAGCAAAGTGAAGCGGCCCTCATTGGCGTGCTCTATGACCTGAAACAGACCCAGGACCACAAACCGACCAACGTCGATCCCGAGAGCTATTGCACTGTCATCGACGAATTTCTCTCGAAGGGCTGGGACGAAACCGTCCTCAATCGCTATTACCGGGTCAGCCGCCCCCTCTATACGACCCAGATTTTCATTCCAAGCATGGATGCCAATCAGGCGCCCAAGGCCTTCGGCGCGGAAAAGATGGTGCAACCCTCCCGCTGGGTCATTCATTATAAGGGACAGGTTTCTCCTCCCGAATCCGGCACGTATCGCTTTTGGGGCATCGCCGACGACGTCATGGCCGTGGCCGTCAACGGCAAGACCGTCCTCGTCGGGAATCGCCGCGACACTCGCCTCCCCCTCACCGACTGGCATGCCTCCGAGCGTGACGGCGCCCATGCCGGCGATGGGGAATTGCGCCCCGGCGACTGGATGCCCTTGAAGGAAGACGGGATTATCGATCTCGACGTCATTGTCGGGGAACGCCCAGGAGGCATCTTCAACGCCTTCCTGATGATCGAAAAACAAGGCGCCAGCTACAGCACCGATCGCCGCGGCCATCCGATTCTCCCGATCTTCCAGATCGCTCCTTATAATACGCCACCCACCCATGACGCCGAGTTCGCCATCGGCTTTCCGCCTTGGAAAAGCTACCAATAAGAAGGCCACTGCACTTTTATGCAATTTTTCCATTGTACCTCGATTCGCGTCCTCTTTCCTCCTCCCCATCGAAGCGCCCTTCTGCTCTTGCTCAGCACTTTCGTCTTCGCGGCATGGAGTTCGTTGCCGATTCACGCCCAATCCAAAGTCACCGTGGCCAAAGAGGGTGACCAATTCCACCTCATGGTCAACGGCAAGCCCTTCGTCATCCATGGCGTCGGGGGCACCCATGAACTCCAGGCCCTCCACGACCTCGGCGGCAATTCCCTTCGCACCTGGGGCATTGAGAGCCTCGCCGAGCCCGTCGACGGCAAGCCCCTTCTCGACCGCGCGCAGGAACTCGGCCTGATGGTCACCGCCGGGATCTGGGTCCAGCAACAGCGGGGCGGCTTCAATTACGACGACCCCAAGGCCGTCCAGTCCCAGCGCGATGCCGTTCGCAAGGCCGTGCAGACCTACAAGAATCATCCGGCATTGCTGATCTGGGGCTTGGGCAATGAGACCGAAGGCCCGCTCTCCGACGGCAGCGATCTCCGCGTGTGGAAGGAACTCAATGTCCTCGCCGGCATCATCAAGGAGGAAGACCCGAATCATCCCGTCATGACCGTCATCGCCGGGACCGGCGGCGTCAGAGTCAAGAATCTCCAGGCCAATTGCCCCAACATCGACATCCTCGGCGTCAACGCTTATGCCAGCGCGGCCGGAGCCGGCAAGGCTGTTGTGCAACAAGGCTGGGATCGCGCGTTCGTCCTCACCGAATTTGGCCCCGTCGGCCAGTGGGAAGTTCCGAAGACAAAATGGGGCGCGCCCCTCGAGGCGACTGCGAACGAAAAAGCCGCCAGCTACTTCGCCACCCAGAAGATGGTCATGGACGACAGCAAGAACATCTGCCTCGGCACCTACGCATTCCTCTGGGGCCACAAGCAGGAGGCGACTTCCACTTGGTACGGGATGTTTCTCGGCACCGGCGAGCGCCTGCCCCAGGCCGATGCGATGAGTTTCGCATGGACCGGGCACTGGCCCGACGTCCGCTGCCCGAAGCTCAAATCGCTCACTACCAGTGTAACCGAAAAGACGGTGTCTCCGGGCACGGCTTCGACCGCGACAGCGGAAGTGACCGATCCCGGCGGCCATCCGCTCAAATATGAATGGGCCGTGACCGAGGAAAACAAAGTCGCCGGCGTGGGTGGCGATGCCGAAGCCGTCCCGCCGTCGCATCCCGAGTGCCTGACCGGCGAACCGGGCGCAACCCTCACCTTCACCGCCCCCACCAAACCGGGTGCCTACCGCCTCTTTCTCACGGTTCGCAACGACCAGGGATGCGCCACGACGGCCAACGTCCCTTTTCAAGTGCAGTAGACCGTGTAACTACACGGAGCCTTAATTTTAGTGTGCATAAAATTGCATTTTCTATTTGACATAAAGTTGTCATCGCGCAAAATGAAGTTATAACCGATTTCTGGACTTAACCTTTCGTCCCCGCCAGTACCGCCCAGACCGGTTTGAGCAAATCACCATGAATGCCCCTCACCTGAGCCCCCGGCGTTCGACGCGCGGCTTCAGCCTCGTGGAGTTGATGGTGTCCATCACCGTCCTCCTTCTCGCGCTTTCCTGCATCACGCAAATGTTCAACAGCGCCGTGACGGCCACCGGAGGCGGCTACAAGCGGATGGACGCCGACACCCAGGCCCGCATGGTCCTTGATCGCATCGCTTTTGATATTTCGCGTATCGTGAAGCGCACCGACATCGATTACTACTTCCAGAAAAACACCGGCAGCAGCACCCTCCCGGGCAATGACCAGATGGCCTTCTACAGCGAGACCAGCGGCTATTATCCCAGCGGTGTCACCGACAGCACAAAAGTCAGCAACCAATCACTGGTCGGTTACCGGATCAACAGCAGCAACCAACTCGAACGCCTCAACAAGGCGCTCGTCTGGAATGGCGTCTCAGCGAGCGATTCACCGATGGTCTTCCTTCCCCAGACCCTCCTCGGGACCTGGCCCGGCATTGCCCCGACGGGCAGCGGCACCGCTGATACCAGCTACCAGGTCATCGGCGACCAGGTCTTCCGCCTTGAGTTTTCCTACCTCGTCCAGAACAGCACGAACAACGCCCAGCTTTCTGACAAGCCCTACCTGACTCCCAATACCGCGATCAACGGGATGCAGGATGTCGTGGCCATCGTGGTCGATATCGCAGTGCTCGACGCCAAGAGCCGCGCCATCCTGAACTCCACGGCGCTGCAGAACGCGGCCGTGAACCTGCCCGATGTCTCCGGCACCACGATCACGGGCACCATGCTTCCCGCCTCGACCTGGAAGGCCAAGATCGCCGGCAACAGCCTGGGCCTGCCGGCGTCGGCGAACGCCCAGGTGCGGGTCTACCAACGCTACTGCTACCTCACTCCCGTGCCCTAAAGACGGAAAACCGGACTATGCGCGGCACTCGTTTTTCACGCCCTGCCGTCCCCCGCGAGCATGGCTCCGCGCTGCTCATCGTCCTCTTTTTCATGGTGCTGCTGACGGCCCTGACCGTGGCTTTTCTCTCCCGCTCCATGACCGCGCGCTCGGTCGCCACCAGCAGCGCGAGCGAGGCCAAGGCGGGATTGCTCGCCGACACGGCCTGCGAAATCATCCTCGGCGACTTGCGGCAGGAAATCATCGCCGGCTCGTCCAACGCATCGACCAATGCCAGCTATCCCGTGTATATGCCGGTCTCGCCGCTGACCATGGTGCCTTTTCGGAGCGGCGTGCCGACGGGAACATTCACCGCCACCTCTCCAGACATCCCCAATCTCATCAAACGGAGCGTACGCCCCAGTAATACCAGTGGCGCCTCGCCCTATGTTCCCTACACGGCGAACTACGCCACCGCCACCGCCCCGGTCAACCGCGCAGCGGACGACACGTCGAATCCCGCCAAGGTCAGCAGCGCCACCTCTTCGCTCAATGGACGCTCGGTCACCCTGGCCCGTTGGAACAGCCACTTCCTGATCCCCCGCAAGACGCCGGATGCCAGCGCAACCGTTGCTTCCAAGTCGGTCGACAGCACCCCGGCCACCACGTTCGTCGCTCCTGACTGGGTCATCGTCACCCGCTCCGGCGCCAACCCTGTGACGTGGAGTTCCTCGCTGACCGATCCCACGCCGACCAACGCCAACTACGCGGTCGGGCGCTATGCGTTTGCGATCTACAACGAGGGCGGCCTGCTCGACGTCAATGCGGCCGGTTACCCGAGCAACCTGACCACGAATCAAATCAGCAAAAAAGGTTCGCTCGCCCTGGCCGACCTGACGCAATTGACCATCACCGGAACCTCGGCGGCCGCGCTGACTACCGCTCAAGTCGACAATCTCGTCGGGTGGCGCAACTACGCCTCAGCCGGCTTGACCAGCAGCACAGGTTCATTTGGCGCGGTCACCTTCACCGGCACCACGACGGCCTCGAGCTGGCTTTCCAATTTCGCCACCAATAATCCCACCAGTTTCATGGGCATCGTGACTGCCCCGGCAGGTGTGACCACTCCGCCCACCGACCAAGCCATCCTGAGCCGGGCGCAATTGATCAATCTCACCCAGTCGCTCGGCATCAGCCAGGATGCGCTCCCGTACCTGGGCACGTTCGAGCGCTCCCTGGAGCAGCCCTCGTTCGCGCCTCCGTCGGGACGCCCCAAGATCGTGGGCACCGCGGCACCGCCCCAAGCCAATGGTTCCCCCAATGCCGATTCCTACGAAGGCAACAATGACGGCTACGGCGGCGACGACCAGATCAATCCCTCGTTTCTCTCCATTCGTGCCGCCTCAACTTTCACCCGCTGGAACGGGACACCCGCCGTGGTGGGCGAACCCCTGGTGAAAACCAAATTCGCGCTGAGCCGCCTCGCCATGTTCACCTACAGCGCCACCACGGGCACAATCAAGACCGCCTACGCCACCTCGTCCGACCCTGACCCCGCCTATGATCGTTTCGGCCTGACGCGAGCCACCACCTCGTCTCCATGGGTCTACAACCACGGCCAGAATTCGATCATGACCCTGAGCCAGGTTGCCGCCGCCGGACGCGAACCCGACTTCGCTGAGTTGCTCAAGGCCGCCATCAACGTCGGCTCCCTCGCCAAAGGCGGCCCCAACCTTCATCCCAGCGGCGCCAGCCTCTATCAATATACGGTCGATACCTCGGTCGATTATCAGGTGCTCCAGATCATGGCAAACCTCATCGACCAGTACGACAGCGACAGCTATCCGACCCAGATCTCGCTCAATAACGGCACAACGACCCAGACCTTCAGTGGAGACGAGGATCTCCCCTACTTTTACCGCTACCATCTTTTTTCTGTGGTCGATCAACTGCCCAGCCCTCTCCTCAAAACGACCGACGCTGGTAGCTTCACCGTTTCCAATACGGGTTCCGTCACCACGACGGGGGTCAGCGGAACCGCCACCTGGAGCGTGACCAATACCGGAACTGCCCCATGGACGTACGCGCCACCTCACTCCAGTAAAACGGCACTCGGTTCCGCGGGTGAGGCGGTCTACATGTACATCCCCGATGTTTGGAATCCTCACGATCCGAACAACGTCATCACCAGCGCAACGAATCGGCCCACGGCCTACCGGATCGTCGCCACGACAACCGATCCACTCGGCGCCACTCCTCAATGGAGCATTGCGGCACAGTCCCGCCCGTCCGTGGGCGGGGCCGACAATCGGGACTCCGTCCTTCCATCAACCGCCTATCCCACGTCCCCATCCGGAACCCTGACGGCTGCCACTTCCACGTTGCAATTCAGCGATGATGCCGGCCTGGCCTTTCGCGAGCCTACTCTGCTCTGGCGCTCCACCGCACCAACAGGAGTCAACCTCACCGCTATCGGCACCGCAGTCGGTCCAGTCACCGACGTCAATACCGGCCAAAAATATTACGGCATCATCGGGGGCAAAGCGCCGATCTCGGTGCAGGCCACCTACACCTCAACGCCTCCCCAGGCGATGGATGGCACCTATGTTTTCCAGAGCACCTCCATCACCAGTGTCACCAGCACTCCTTCAGGCGCTTATCCTCAGATCACGTTTTCGCTGCAATTTCAGGACGCCTACGGCCAATGGATCCCGTACGATGTCAAATACCCGGATTTGCATGGCATGTCCGCCCCCAACCTGATCGTCAACACTGCCGACTACACGACGAACAATTCCTGGAAGAATCCGCTCCTTAATGGCCAGCTTTCTGATCATGCCTCCGGCTTCGATCCCCGCAGTGGACGTTTTGGCATTGGGACCGAAAGCTCGATGGGAAACTTGACCCCCTCCACCGCAACCTATCTGCTCGAAGCCAATGCCAGCTCCTATCTGTTGACCAACACCTCCTCCCATAACGACAGCATGATGACCGACCCCTTCACGATCATGGAGACCAACCGGCCCCGCGCGGACGCCGGCAACAAGGTCAATTACTCCAACCCCGGCATGACAAGTGACCCGGGCCGGAGTGCCCAGATTCGCTGGTTTTCCGGCACGGGTTTTTCCGCCTCCAATGGCAGCATCTACAACACCACCACTCCCAGCGAATTTGACGGCATGCTGAGCCAGAACAACCCGAACGTCTCCATCCTGGCGCGCGACAATGCCACGTTGGTCCATCTCTATTACGAAGATCCCGATGGCGTGGCCCGGCGCGCCATGGGCGCCTATGCCACGATGTCGACCGCAACGCCCGCGACACCCCTGGTCGTCAGCACCCAGACCACTAACAACAATAATCCGGACAAGATCGGACTACCGATGGCCACCGTTGAGAACTTTGGCGCCCCCGACACCGGCATCGGGACTTACAAGGCGATCACCAACTTCCAGGCACAGAGCCGCCCACTGGTCCTCAACCGCCCGTTTCGCAACGTGGCCGAGATGAGTTACTCGTTCCGTGGGACACCGTGGAAAAACATCGATTTCTTCACACCCGAAAGCGGCGATGCTGCGCTGCTCGATACCTTCTGTCTCAACGAGCCACCCGCCAATGGCATCGCCGCCGGCAAGGTCGACCTGAACACGCGGCAGACGCCGGTCATCAAGGCCCTGGTCAGTGGCGCGTACTATGACGAGAACAAAAATTCCTATGCGGATGCCGGGTCGATTGCCCCCACCTATTCCACTGCTCCCCTCACCTCCACCGAGGCCGGCAACGTTGCCACCAAACTGATCGGCATCACCACCGACACCACGAATGCCTGGCGCGGACCGTTTACCAATGTCAGCAATCTGGTCGGTCGCTATGTCGCCAACCCTGGGAGCATCGGCAGCAATACCGATCTCTTCAGCTTCACGGAAACCATAACGGGCAGCACCTCTGTTTATGCGGGGCTGAGTGCAGCGCTTGATTCCTCCGTTTACACCCAGGGAACTTCCGGCACGGGCTATAAGGTGCAGCGTTTCCGCGAAGCGGGCATTCGTCCCCTCGCCGATGCGGGCCAGGTGCGCGTCTGGAACCTCCTCATCGACGTGGTCGTACAGACGGGCCGTTACCCGACCTCGGCCTCCGGGCTCGACCAGTTTGTCGTCGATGGTGAAAAGCGGATCTGGCTGCATGTGGCCATCGATCGGTTCACCGGAACCGTCATCGATAAACAAGTGGAGGTAGTGACCCAATGAACATCATCGGAAAAATACTTCTGGGAGCCATTGTCGCCCTGTCGACGGGCCCGTCCGCGTTCGCACAAAATCAAGCCTTGGACGGCCCCCCGCTGCATGCGGCCCCGGAGTTTTCCCAATGGACCATCACGCTCTCTTATCCCGATCAACGGGCCTCCAAGACCGCAACCTCTGCTCCGGCCATCCCCCCAGCCTCCGACAGCCGTCCCAAGGAAATCGTGACCACGAAAACGAAGAATATCGTGCACGAGGAAACCACCGAGGGCCGCGGAGCCAAGTCGGAAAAATGGTACGTCGGCGCCACGCAATATCGGAAGGATCCCGGGGCCACTGTCTGGTTCGCAAACGAACCCAACACGCTGGTCAATGTGCAGAAAGATATTTACTACACTCCTCTGCCTCCCAGCGGCTTTCGCGGTCTGGAATGGCTGACTCCGGAAACCTACGCGGGCGCGATCTCCTACCAGGGCCGGAAGTGCCTCGTCTTTCTCCCCGGTGGAGCTGGCGCCATTAACCTGAGCAGTCCCGGTTCGCCCGATGCCGCCCTCGCCGCCTTGGCGAACGTTGCCTTCATTGATGCGGACACCCGTCTGCCTGTCGAAGTGCGCAGCGGCGGCATCATCCAGTACTACCAATTCGCCAGCCAGGCTCCCGCGATGCAGTCCCTGCCTCCTGATCTCGCCGAACAGATCAAGAAGGGTGAGGAAGGCCGCAAAAAACTGGATACCCGTCCGCCGAGACCGTATTGAAGACAGCCTTTCAGTTGCCTCAATTCCGGTCCAACGCAACAATGCTCTCCACCGAGCCCTGCGCATTGGTGTACGCGGCCTGTGCAGGCCAGCTCACCAGGAGGCGCACCACCGTCTCCTGCTTGGTGGCCGTGGGAGCAATTGTCCAGACATTCAACTGGTACCGCGCATTGGCCTTGGTGGTGGGCTGGCCGTCCTCACCGATATAGGATACCGCCGGGGTCGAACTGTTCGAGGCGCCATTGGCCGGAAGAGCGATGCCATAAACGAGCGACTGCGTGGCGGTCGTCCCCTTCGGGGCGGGATTGGGCGCCGACTGCAAATCGGCGACGATCGCCGACATGACATTGGGCACCACCGTCTGTTCCGTTGACGTATGAATCTGGGTGACGCCGAGCGCCAGCAATCCAAAAAGCGCCACCAGGCAGATCACGACCACCGCGAGGGCCACGGCGACTTCCACCAGCGAAAAGCCGGCGGCGTAAAGGGAGGGCTTCGGCTTCATGGTCGATAGGCGATGACCCGGCCGCTGATGCCAGCAATCTGGATCGCGATGAGGTTCTTGCTGTTGGCCAGAGCGGTGGCCCCCTTGGCGGGGCGCATGCCGATCTCCATCAACTGCGTGGGTGAATCGCCAATCCGGGTGGCGTCTCCCTGCGGGTTGAACTGGATGATGTTGTAGAATTTGTACTGGGACCCGCTGAGCGGATACGAGAAATAGATGTTGTTGGAAAAGCTGGAACTTCCGAGTTGATAGGTGTTCACCGGAATGGCCGCCCGGGGCACATCCGTGGCGGAAAGAATATCGAGGTGCAGATTCGGAAGTTTAATCAGCTTGAGGACCTGCGTCAGGCTGGTCGCGGGAAGATTGGTCGGCGGGCTCGAGTTTTTGAAGAGCTGCGTGCCGTCACTGGAGGCCACGACCGAGACCACCACCTGGCCGGTTCCCGCCGTGCCGGGCGAGTTCGGGTTTTCTTCAAAAAATCCGACCCACACATAGGTGTTGTCGGCCATGGCCATGGTGCGCGCCTGTTCCAGAATGCCCTGCACATCATCGGAGGACTTGACCAGGTCCCGGGATCCTTTAAGCCCCGGCACGGCGAAGAGAAGGGCACCGATGATGATCGCCATGATGGCCAGGACCATCAAGAGCTCGATCATGGATAAGCCCCGGGAAAGACCGGACTTATTTCCGGCGAAGGCGCGGGAACCTTGGTTCATTCTCACCATGCGCCTGCCAGCGCCGGGAAGGAGATCAAAAGACGTGAACATGGGATTGAGGAAGAGTCAGCCACCGGCCCTCTTCACTGCGACTTTATGCACAGTGCCATCGCCAACATTGGTGGTCAAGAAAATCTCAGGGCAATTCTTGGCTTTATAAATCGAACATAAATGCACTCTTTTTTGAAATTTAGCTCTACATCGCAGCCCAGACCTCTCTCAAGTTCACAGGTAAAAGCCCTTGACTTTAAATTTCAATTATTGGCTTTACCAAATCCGGAATTTATGCACACTTATGAACACTGCTCGATTAGCTCCGCTTTGCCGCAAGAAGACGTTTCGCAAAAAAATCCATGAGTTTTTCCAAAGATTTCGTCTGGGGAGCCGCCGCCGCCTCGTATCAAATTGAAGGTGCGTGGGACGGCGATGGCAAGGGCCTCTCCGTCTGGGACATGTTCACCCGCCAACCCGGAAAGATCTGGGAGGGGGACACGGGGAATGTGGCTTGCGACCACTACCATCGCTATCGGGAAGATGTCGCCATGATGAGCGACCTCGGCCTCAAGGCCTATCGACTCTCCATCACGTGGTCGCGCGTCCTCCCCGAGGGAAATGGTACGGTGAACAAATCGGGCCTCGATTTCTACGACAAGCTCGTCGACGAACTCCTCGCCCAGAACATCGATCCCTGGGTCACTCTCTTTCATTGGGATTACCCCTATGGCCTTTTCCTCCGTGGCGGCTGGCTCAATCCCGAAAGCCCGCAATGGTTTGCCGATTACACCCGGCTGATTGTCGATCGTCTTTCCGATCGCGTCACTAACTGGATTACGCTCAACGAACCACAGTGTTTCATCGGCATGGGGCACCTGACCGGCGAACATGCACCTGGCCTCATGTTGGGCATGCGCGAAGTGCTGCTCGCCGGCCACCATAGTCTGCTGGCGCATGGGCGGGCGGTTGAAGTCATCCGTTCACGCTCCAAACGTCCCGCGAAAATCGGCTGGGCCCCGGTGGGCATCAGCTTTTACCCGAAAACGGAAAGCCAGGCGGATATCGCCGCCGCGCGTGAGCGCGCCACCGCGGTCAAGGGCAGCAATCTCTGGAGCAACACGTGGTGGGCCGATCCCCCACTTCTCGGACATTATCCCGAGGAAGGCCTGCGGGCCTATGGACGCTCTGCGCCGAAGATCAAACCGGATGAGATGAGAATCATCCACCAGCCGCTCGATTTCTACGGCTGCAATATCTACTCCGGCGCAGCGGTGGAGGCGGACGAGAACGGAAATCCCCGCGAGCTTGGTTTTCCCTCGGGACACCCTCACACGCAGTTCTTCTGGAAGGTGGCACCGGAGGCGGTTTATTGGGTGCCGAAGTTTCTTTCCGAGCGGTACAAGCTGCCGATCGTCATCACCGAAAATGGACTCTCCAGCCACGACTGGGTCAGTGTCGATGGCCAGGTCCACGACCATTCGCGCATCGATTTCCTCACCCGCTATCTGCGCCAGGTCGAACGGGCGATCAAGGACGGCATCGATATCCGCGGCTATTTCCATTGGTCGATCATGGACAACTTCGAATGGGCCGAGGGCTACAAGCACCGCTTCGGCCTCGTCCATGTCGACTATGAAACCCAACGGCGCACGCTGAAGGATTCGGCGCGCTGGTACAGCGAGATCATTCACACCAATGGAGCCAGCCTCCACCATCGTGTGCCCACACCAGCACGCGCACCAGTCCTGACCGACAGCCTCGCCGTCGGCTAATCATGGCGATTTCAATCTCCACCTTATGCGCCTGACCATCCTCACGTTGCTCGGACTATGCTTTCTCCTTCCGGCAAAGGCAGAGGATTGGACAACCAGCGACGGAAAAACCTATCGCGGGATCAAGGTCGTCAAAATCGAGGACGACGCGGTCACGATCCTCGACCAGGATGGAGGTGCACGGGTGTCCCTGCTGGTGCTTTCGCCAGAATTGCAAAAGCGCTTTCACTACGATCCCGCGAAGGCAGCCGTCGCCGCCGCCAAGCGCGAGCAGGACGAACAGGCCAGCCAGCAGGCGATCGTGGAAGTCAAGAAAGCGGAACAGGCCCAGAAAGCAACTCTGCCGCCTGCACCTGTTGCCCTCTCCCCCGTCGTCGCCGTCGCGGCAGCGCCTCAGGCTCCTGTCGTCGCTTCATCCACTCCCCTTCCCGCAAGCGAGCCCGCAATTCCAGCTCCGGCTCCTGCTCCTGCCGCTCCCATCTCGCAATTCGCCGTGAACCCCGGAACTCCCGCCGCACCGGGAACCGCCAATACTACGGTCAATGCGAACTGGAAACTTGTTTGGTCCGACGAGTTCGACGGCGACAAGATCGATTCCTCCAAATGGGGATTCGAAGTCAACGGCGAAGGCGGCGGCAACGGTGAATTGCAGTACTACACCGATCGTCCAGGCAACGCCCATGTCGAGAATGGACACCTTATCATCACCGCCCGCAAAGAAGACTTCCGGGGCCCTGACAACAAATCAAAGCACTACACCTCGGCACGGATGAACACGAAGGGCAAGTTCTCGTGGAAATACGGCCGCTTCGAGGCGCGGATCAAGATGCCCAAGGGCAAGGGCATCTGGCCCGCGTTCTGGATGATGCCGCAGGACAGCGTCTATGGCGGATGGGCCCGCAGCGGCGAACTCGACATCGTGGAGGTGATCGGTCACCAACCAAATATCGCCTATGGCACGCTTCACTATGGAGACAAGTGGCCGCACAACACCCACACGGGCGACAAGTTCACGCTGCCAAGCGGAGATTTCAGCGATGACTTCCACGTCTTCGCGGTCGAATGGGAAGAAGGCGTGATCCGTTGGTACATCGACGGCCAGCTCTATGAGACCCAGACGAAGTGGTACTCCAATGGCGGGCCATTTCCCGCACCGTTCGACCAGAATTTCTTCATCATCTTCAATCTTGCGGTCGGTGGCCAGTGGCCCGGCGTACCCTCCGCCCAGACTGTTTTTCCCCAAACGATGGAAGTCGACTATGTCCGCGTCTATCAACCTGGCACATGATTTCCCAAACAAGACCCGCCCCTGAATCCGCATGAAAACTCATCTCCACCGATTTTCCGTTCAATCACTCTTCCTGCAGCGCGGCCTGTTTGCGCTGGCCATCGTCGCTGCGCTCAGTCTCACTGCTTCCGTTGCAAAGGCCGAGGACGCCCCGGCGATCCGCATTTTCAACTGCGACCAAAAAGTCCAAAGCCACAAACGCGGAATATGTGAGAACCACCTTTCGGCAGATGATTTCCGCGCGGTCGGCCCGGGAGTCTCGTGGTACTACAACTGGCATTTCAAGACCGACGATATTCCGCCTTCGGACGCCCCCATGGAGTATATCCCAATGGCGTGGGGAAACCGTCCCGAGTCCGTGAATGGCCTCGACGACTACCTCCGCTCGGTGAGCAAGAAGCCCCGCGTGGTGCTGGCGATCAATGAGCCGAACCTCAAGGGCCAGGCATTCATCACGCCGCAAATCACCGCGGAGCTCTACACCAAGATCAAGGCCGTTGCCGACAAGTACCAACTCCCCGTCGTCGGGCCCAACATGTCCCTCGGCTCTGCCACCAACGACAGCATCAAGACAATGGACCCGATCGAGAACAAGGAGGTCACTTATACGTTCATGGTACCTTTCCTGAAGGCGTTCTTTTTCTACCTGAAGGACAAACAGGTCGCAGCCCTTTCGGTCCATACGTACGGGTCAATCGGAGAACTCAAATGGGCGGTCGACTCGATGCACAAGGAATTCAATTGCCCGATCTGGGTGACGGAATACGCGGAGTGGAAAGCGGGCAGCCCCAAGGACGAGCGTGACTTCCTGATCCAGGCCACCGATTTCCTCGAGCGCACTCCTTACGTGCAGGGCTACGCCTGGTTCAAGGAGCGGGTCAACGACAACCAGAAGATCAGCCTGCTGGCCAAGGAATCGGGCAAGCTCACGGAGCTCGGCCAGACCTACGTCGATCTGCCGACGCACGATGCTGACGTCTACTACCGCCTTCCCGGAAAACTACCGGCGGGAAATTATGTGGCCATCGACAAGGCCGACGTCATGGCCAATTCGCACAACTCACTCCTGATCAACTCAAAGGATGCAGGCGCGACCGCGGACTACAATCTCCAGGTCGACAACGCGGGAGACTACAAACTGGCGTTGACCGTCTTCGGCACGGGCAAAGTGGAGATTCTCGAAAAAGACCAAGTCCTCGGGTCCATCGATTCGACAGGCAGCGAAGTCCAGACGGTAACGACGAACGTCACCCTGCCAAGCGGCGCCCAGACCCTTCGGCTCCGATTCGGCGCCAACGGCATGATCATCAGCGCGCTCGAGTTCACGAAACCCTGAAGCCGCCGAGGCCATGAAGAGAACACTTCCCCTTGTCTTCGCGGCCCTTTTTACCGGAAGGGCCTTTCTTGAGTTGTCGATTCACGCCGAGGACGCGCCCGTCTCGGCTCCTCCAGCCGCCGTCGATTCCCAGCCCGTGCCGGTCGGAAAAGGTTCCTATGCCTCGTCTCCGCCAGGCTCCGACAAACATGTGCAGGACATGCTGACCAGGCCCCTCTATATCGATCCCTCGCAGGCAGGAAAACCCATCCCGACCAATCATTGGTGGAGCTACCTGATCAACAAGCCGACCACGAAGTCGCACGGAAAACTGTGGGCCTACCCGTTGACCGTTCAAATGGACGCAGCAGGCGCAACCGTTTTCTATCCCACCGATTGGAACAAACGCGGCAACGACATGGAGATCGGGCCGGGCATCTCTATCACCGGCGATGGCTTCACTCCCCAGGACGCCACGGCGCTCAACTGGAGTGATTGGTCCCTGGCCATCCGTTATCGCCAGGACGACGATCATCTGATGGATGTGATGCTGGGACGCGGCATGCCTTATGCCTGGTTTGAATTCAAGGGCGTGCAGCCGCGCATCGGCCTTGATGCCGGCTCAACCCTCCAAGATGCCAAGGGCCAGCCGCTCCAACTGCCCGCCAATACCAACCGGCTTATTGTCAGCCAGGGCAATCGTCTTTTCGCCATCTTCGCACCCGACGGTTCCACGTTCGCCGGTGATGCCACCCATCTCACGGTCAGCGGCGCGCAAGGTTCTATACCTTTCCTCGTCGTGGCGGCGTTGCCTTCCCTCGAGCAGATGGAACTCCTCACCTCCTGCGCCTACGCGCTTCCACGCAAGACGATTTTCAATTCAACCTATGATCCCGTGAAAGGCGAAGTCGACACCACGTGGAAAATCGAAACGGTCGCACTGCAAGGCACGAACAAGAATGTCCTACAAGGTTGGCTGCCACATCATTACCGCACCACAAAGCAGGACCTGAAATTTGCTCCCATCGAATACGCCACGGTACGCGGACGGCTCCGTTGCACCGTGGGAAATGATTTTTCCATCGCGTGGCCCTTCAACGGCATTCCACCGATGCTCCCCGCGCCGACGGAAGTCGCCGGTCAGGCACATCCTTTTCAAAAAGACCGGATGAAAGCCTACCTGGATGGCTACGTGCAGGCACACACCACCAAATCCGGCAAAGACCGCTACGGCAAGGACACGTATTGGGGCGGCAAGGACCTGACTCAATACGGCCTCTACGGCGACATGGCCTACGAACTTGGCTTCGATGATGATGCCAAGGCGCTGAGCGATACTCTGCGCGACGCCCTCACCGACTGGTTCACCTACACTCCGGGCGAAACGAGCCAATATTTTGCCCGCTATGATCGCTGGAAAGCGATGGTCGGCTTCAAGGGCAGTTATGGGTCCGAGGAATTCGTCGACAATCATTTTCACTATGGCTACTTCACGCTGGCCACGGCCTTGCTCGGCATGCACGATCCGCAATTTTTGCAGGACTACGGCCCCATGGCCAAACTTGTGGCCAAGCAGTACGCCAACTGGGACCGCAGCGATCCCGATTTCCCGTACTTCCGCACATTTGACGTTTGGGCCGGGCGGTCCTACGCCAGCGCCACGAGTTCGCCCAATGGCGGCAACCAGGAATCGAGCTCGGAAGCAATGCAGTCGTGGACCGGCCTCTTCCTCCTCGGTGTCATGCTGCAGGACAAGGACATGACGGCTGCCGGAGCAATGGGTTGGTCGATCGAGGAGACCGCGACAGAGGAATATTGGTTCGACTATTACGGATGGAAGGCTCCCCAATCAGGAAACTTTCCTCCCGACTTCAAGCACGCCATCTCCGCCAACGCCTATGATGGCGGTTACAACTACGGTACGTTTTTCGGCGGACAGCCCCACTTCGTCTACGGCATCCAGTGGCTTCCGCTGGAGACCGGCCTCTACTATCTCGGGCGCGATCCCAAGTTCAGCCAGCATGAACTCGACAGCATGTTCCAGGACGAGCAGATCAAGAATCCCGGCTTCAACATGTCCAGCCTGGGAGCCGACTGGGGTGATTCCACTTTAGGCTTCGTCCAGTTTTTCGACCCGGAAGCGGTCGTTACCCAGATGGACACGATGTGGGACGCCAACGATCCCATTGCCAAGAGCATGAATACCGCGGGTCTGACCTACTATTTTTCGCACGCCAATCGTCAACTCGGACCTGTTGCCTGGGCTTATCATTCCGATCTGCCAGCAAGCCTCGTCTACCAAAAGCCGGGCGAGAAAAATCTCATCGTGGTTGCCTGGAACGAGACCGATGCCCCCGTGGCCTGCCATGTTTACCGAGGAGATCAAGTCATCGGCCAAGTTACAGTCCCCAGCCGCAAACTAAGCGCGCTTCCGGTTCCTCTTTCCACGCCATGAAGAGGTGAGCCGCTTATCAGATTTGAACTGATGACCCGCTCATTACGAATCGGGAATTTTCTCTCTGGAAATTGTTTGGTAGCCATTTGGTAGCCGTTCGCGCCTAAGTTGATCGACCTTTCATCCACTTTTCGACGGCAAGAGGGTCAAAGCGTAAACACCGTTTGGACAAACGAATGACGGGGAAGTCGGCGGAATTGCGGACCCATTTCAGCAACGTCTTTACGTTGATCGCCAAGTAATCGGCCAGTTCTTTTGCTGAGACGAGCTTTGCCATAAATTACCTCAACGGCTTTCCGCGAAACTCCTTCAACCGAGTTTTGCGCCATTTAGAGTCCCACTCAAAAAATTCACCAACGAAGTCGGGCTTTTCGCCTTCAATGTCATCGCGGTAAAGCTTTTCTCCTAATTTGATTCGCGCTTCCAGTTCTTCTCCCCAGGCCTTGGCCTCAAACACAGGCACGTAAATATAGGGACTGGTCCGCACTTCCTTGGTTCCGCCGAAAAACCGCTGTTTCTTCTCTACCTCGTGAAAGCAGAAGGCTGTCATTCGACCTTCCTTGATCCGCTTGTAGGTGGCGGCGCGCGACACGCTGGCATACATTTTTACCCCGCCGGGTGACACGGTTGGTCCGATGTGTTCGCAGAGCGCATCAAACCAGACACCGCATTCTTCTGGGCTTCCCGCTTGGCGATAGATGCGTGTGCCTGGATCGGCCTCACCAATGATAGGCAGAAGCTTTTCTGGAATTTCCACGAACACGAAGCCGGTTGGCATAGTGTCAACTTAATCGAAAGTAGTCACAACGTCAACTTCCAAAAACTGCTCCTTTTAGCCTCCAAGTGTTTCCGGTATGCGGCTCAGGTGAGAAAAAGTCTCTTTTTCCGAAATCGGAAATAAATCCCGCTGGAAATAGCGACCACTAAAAGAATGAGGGCAGTGTATTTGTATAACTTTCGGCGGAAGAGGATAGATTGTCCGCGGGCAATGGATGATTGGTACTTTATCGAGGTTTGTTGAAGCAAGGAGGGATCTGCGAAGCCATATGACCTCGATTTTTCAAGAATCTGGAATGCGCTTTCAACTGATGTCGTATGCGCCTCGATTTGGGCCAAGGTAAAGAGAAGATCAGCAACAATGGGGTCCTTCGGTTTTACAAAAATCATTCGTTCAGACAGTTGATAATAAATCGTCCTCGCGATTTCAGCGACGCTATATTCGGAGCCATCAACTTTCACGTTGGTTTCGGCAGTGAACTCATTGGGGAGAGGGATGATGCGGTGAGAAGCCAAATATTGCGGATCAGCGGCAAGGCGAATTTTTGTTTCGAGGATTCTTTGATGCAGCCACTCCGTGCCGTAATGCGAATCTTTGTTTCTCACTATCCCCTCGGAGATCCATTTCAGGGCGTTATCGTTTTCACCGGCCAATTCGTAGGCGGTGCCGAGATTGACGGCGGTACTGTACTGCCCCGGATTGGCTCGCTCGATTTTCAGAAGGAGAGAAACTGCCGCCTGAGGATTGCCTAAGAGCATTGCCTCGACCGCTGCGCGTTCTTCCCCGGAGGACTTCTCTTCAGCATAGGGATAATTCTTGCGCAATTCTTCCAATCGCTGCTTAGGCGTTGCATCCATCGCTTGTTGAAGACCTGCAGATGACCCAGTGGGACTATATCGGTGGGGCGATCCGTCCAAGGTCGTGCCATCAACCCAAAGACAGGCAAACGAAGACGTCTGGAAGCCGAGGAGAACTAACATCATTGCTCTTACCAGAGAAGCCGTTTGACGTTTGCTCATACAGAAACTTTTCGACCTCCTTTTTAATCCGGTGTGAATTTAGATATTTGGCTCAGTCACAGGAAGGAAGCCGTCGATAGTATTGGTGAAATGGGAATATAGAGTCAAGGCATCTAACCGCTACTGAAGCCGAAGACTCAACCGCTGCGGTAGAGTCTGGCCGACATGAATCACGCCAAACAAAAGGCGTGTTTGTCATGCTTCATGAAATCGCCATCGGGAACCTTGAAAACCCCCCAAGCTTATGAGGGGGGTTTTTGCAATTGGGAACAGAAGCAGAGGGAAACTACATCGTCACCGGTAGCCCATTTTTCCGGCGCAAGCGGAGCCAATATTGCTGCAGAGGGAGCGGCCAATTTGTCTCTAGCACGTTGGCCAAAGTCAGGTCACGGAAGCAGTCGGCAATCATGCACTCGACGGAATCGTAACGGTTGAGTTTCTGCGCTCCGATCTCGTGCCGATATTTATACTCCCAGGTATCACCCAGCTTTTCTTTCGCACTCTCCAACGTGAAGCACCCGCATGAGAAAGCGAACATGCGCTTTTTTCGCCTCCAGTTAATGCCATTGGGACCATTCCATGAAAAATGGACCGAGGCACAGCGAACGACGTTTCTGGCATAGGTGATCAATCGGACCCGCTTCTTTTCGCCCTGTAACTCTTTCCATGTTTTGGTCAGGTAGCTGGTAAAATATCCAGCGAATCTTGCCGCCGTCTTTTTGATCGGTGCGAGGTGGTGAATGTAGCCGAAGCCACGCTTCACCAGGAGACCGTCTTTGTGCTCTTGCTCCGCTGTCCCGCAAATTGCGTCCCGAAGACCTTGGAGATATACTCTGGCATCCGGTTGATTGCGGACAGGGTGAAGCAGGGCAATAAGTAGGTGCAGATGCCAGGCACCACGCTTTTGCCGCTCCCAACAACCCATGTACGAGAGAATGCCAAGGGCGAAAAGGGCAGATCGCAGGGAATTGAAGCGACGGGAGGCTTCTGCCTTTTCAGTGATGTTCTCGGCAAAGGTCAGGGTTAACTCGGCGCAGTAGTCTTCCCCTCCCCATTGGCGGGCGAATCCCTCCACATCCTTTTGGACGGCAAATCTTCTTTTGGCTCGATAAGGAGTAAGCTGGTTCTCGTTCAGCTTCGGGTTCTCGTTTGAATTAATATTTATTTGTCGAGGAAGGGGCGCAGCCGCCGCCGCGCTGCGCGCGGCTGGCGGGCTGGCCCCCTTCTCCTTCAAGCAATATTCAAATTCCCCAGAGTCCGAAGTCATCATCGCGGCACCAGGTTGAAGTACTCGGTCGCTTCCAGTTCAGTCACGCGCCGCCGATAGTTCGAGAAGATCAGCGCGTTAGATTGGTGACCAAGTTCCAGAGCCAAGGCAGGAGCACTCTGGAATTTCGCCAAGTGATAGCTGGCAAAGGAATGGCGCAGCGCGTCATGCGGCCACGGAACAAAACTCTCGTCCTCATCATGCCGACGCCGCTGATTACCCCTGAGAGCGAATCCGGCGAGCCGCCTTGCCTCATCGTATCGACGCCGGAAGTTGTCTCCCTGAATCGATCCTGAGTCGATTAGCGGCCGTAGCCATGCTTCCAGACACGGCAGGATTTTGACGTAGCGATGTTGCGCGGTTTTCGACTTCGCCGCCGTGATCGTGATGTGCCCGCGCTCAAGACTGACTTCCTCCCATGTCAGCCGGACAATTTCCTCCGGCCTGATTCCAGCGAACGCACCAAGGGCGAACGTCGCCCTTACGTCACCATCGGAAATTTCGAGAAGGTTCCATATCTGCGCTGGCGTCAGGATGCCGACCTCATCGGCTTTGACTGTCATCCGTTCGACGGCCTTGACCGGATTTTCAGGACAGAGCTTTTTCCGAACACCGAACTCGAACAGCGAGTTAAGCAAGCTGCGGTAGGTGTTCACCGTCACCGGCCCGACCTTGAGATCGTGCAACCACCCTTCCACATGGTCACTGGTCAAGTCTGCCAGTCGCTCACTTGGGAATGATGCCCCGAAGCGATTGAACAGCCTGCGCAGCGAGCTGAGGTGCTTCTCGCTACGTTCCAGCTTCTCCCTTGAGGCAAGGAATTGCTCGGCGATCTGGTCGACCGTGATCGACGATGATCCACGCCGGCGAATGTACTCGGCAACGACCGCCGTTATGGAAACGCCATAAGGTGCCAGCTTCTCTTTCGCGTCCAGAGCTTCGAGCCGCAGACAGTCATCAATCTGCAATGCCTTCCACCCGAGCCGCTGAACTTCGACACTCTTGATTTGTTCCGCAGCTTGGGCCGCTTCCTTTGTCTCAAAGTAGGAACGCTCGCGCTTCCCTGTAGGGTGCCAGACATTGAGCACCCATTTGGCGTTTGGCCTGGCACTACACTTATAGGGCCTGACCGATACACGGAACTTGGACATGATTCACTCCTGCCAGAGTGAATCGGTAACGGCTACGGTAGCCGTTTTTCCCGTGTCTAACCCTATCTAAGGGCGTCCACACGTTCCCTTCCGTGACATCGGACAGGATGCCTAAGTAGGTCAGTTTTAAGAGGTAACACCCCTGTAAAAGAGGTGAGCCGCTTATCAGATTTGAACTGATGACCCGCTCATTACGAATGAGCTGCTCTACCCCTGAGCTAAAGCGGCGACAGACATTGTCGATTTAATTACCGCGATCTCAAAAAAGATCACGGCAAATCGTCATTCTTCATATTAGACCGTTTTGAAAATGAATGGCAAGAGGAAGCCGCCAACACCATTTGCTGACCAGGGTGATTTTCCAACCAGACACGATGGCTCTTAGTATTCAACTTTATAGGGCGAATCTTTGCCTTGTTTCTTCGCGGCCTCCTGACGCTCGGCGCGAAGCTGGAGATAGGATCCCGTGGAGATGCGGTCCTCGTTGATTCCGCCAGCATGCACGATAATCGCACTTTCCTTCAGAAGTCCCTTGGTCTTGAAATTGACATTGCTGCAGCGGGTCTGGCAGAGGCCGCATCCGACGCAAAGGTCCGCTCTCACCACCGGCGCGAGATAACCGGTGCCCTCGATGGGCGCTCCCTGGGCGTCGTAGGTCCCGCGGACCAACTCGAATTCGATGGCATTGTAGCCCGCGGCCGTGCATTCATCCACGCAGAGCTGGCAGGCTTCCTTCCCCGCATAAGGCAGACAAGTGTTTTGATCGACGATGGCCAGTCCCATACGTGCCACACGTTTTTCCACCATGGGCAGGG
>Ga0207641_10001211_pt1 | contig 25807 bp, 22 predicted proteins | sample KBSSwiS62_FD_184306 | JGI IMG/M metagenome (GOLD analysis project Ga0207641, IMG submission 184306) | Switchgrass rhizosphere microbial communities from Kellogg Biological Station, Michigan, USA - KBS Switchgrass S6-2 (SPAdes) (version 2) | ecosystem: Host-associated > Plants > Roots >... | reverse complement strand
TGCGGCCTGTGAATTTGTCGGTAACAATTTTTGCTGAGCTTACTTCACCATGTGTGGCGAAAAGATTTTGCAGATCCTGATCTTTCAGGTTCCAGCTGAGATTTCCTGCGTAAATGTTCATTTTTTGAGAAATTTTTAAAAACAAAATAAGTGTCAACAGTAACCAATAATCAAAGAACATTTACCGAAAATCGAAACGTTCATGAACTTGCGAAACTGTAAAGAGCACCGAATACAATACAAAATAACGGTTTTTAAATGATAATATTGTAAATTTTTGGTCAGGCCTTTTGGCAAGGCTTAACCTTGAAGTAACCAACTATTTAGGCTCAATAAAAAAAGCTTTTCCCGAATGGAAAAGCTTACTAATAATAGTTTGAATTAAAGTTTATTCACCCACTACTTCAAAATCAACATCGGCGTTTTTGCCGTTGCCAAAATCAACATGAGCTTTATAAGACCCGATCTCTTTCACTTCATCAGTGATGCTGATCCTCTTACGATCGATCTCATATCCTTTTTGTTCACGGATAGCACGGCTGATCTGTAAAGATGTTACACTTCCAAAGATCTTTCCGCTTGTACCTGTTTTAGCGCCAATTTTTAAAGGAGCTTCTTGCAGCTTAGCAATTACACTGTTTACTTCAGCAAGCATTTTATCTTCTTTCTTTTTTGCCTGCTTCAATTTTTCCTGCATCTGCTTCACATTGCTTTGGCTTGCTTCAACTGCCAGCTTGCGGGGAATAAGATAATTACGGGCATAACCATTTTTTACTTTTACAAGTTCATTGGCGCCGCCGAGGTTATCTACATCTTGAATTAATATTACGTCCATGATTCTAGTTTTTATCCCAATGAATAACAGGCTTCATTGTCTTCCCGATATAATCGGGAGTTAGGGATGTGCCTATTTCAATAAGTCAGTTACATAAGGTAACAAAGCCATTTGACGGGCTTTCTTCACTGCATCACTTACTTTACGCTGGTACTTCAATGAATTACCAGATAAGCGGCGGGGAAGAAGTTTACCTTGTTCATTCAAAAACTTTTTTAAGAACTCTACATCTTTATAATCGATGTAGCGGATGCCATATTTTTTAAAACGACAGAATTTTTTTACGATCTTATCGCTTTTAATGGCCGTCAGGTATTTTATTTCATTTGCCTTTGCCATAATATTAAGCCTCCACTGCTTTTGCTATCCTTTCTTTTCCTGTTGGTACACCACTTTTCTTTTTAGCATTGTACTCGACGGCGTATTTATCGAGTTTGGTTACAAGGTGACGAAGCACTGATTCGTCACGGAGAAGCTGGATCTTCATCTTCTCGTTGAAATCGGATGGCGCAGTAAATTCGAGTACCCAGTAAAGACCAGTTGTCTTTTTCTGGATCGGATACGCCAGTGATTTCAGGCCCCAGGCATTTTCATGTATCACTTCACCTTTTACAGATGTAACCAGCGAAGCATACTTTTTTTGAGCGGCTTTAAATTCCTCATCGCTCAATACCGGGGTAAAAATCACCATCAATTCGTAGTTGTTCATTTACCCTTTTGTTTTTTAATTAATAAATCGGTTTACCCATTGGACAGTTCGCCGAGGCGAAAAGAATCTGACGATAACAGATTTGGGGTCGCAAAGGTAAGGGAATGAGTGCAGAAGATGGAGTGGACTGGGAAAGATTTTTATTGGGTCGACTAAGGTAACTCCGGTTAAGCTTTGCTTGCGACGCTCCGTTCAGGTTTCTGGCCTTGATTGTACAATTTAGAGCTTGATTTTCAGGGCTGGACACAAAAGTTTAGGTGTAAGTCGAAACTTCTTAGCATTCTGATCTTCCTTACTTTCTCAAAATCTTTTCCATTGTCTTTCCTTTTGCCACCTCATCAACAAGCTTATCCATATAACGGATCTTTTGCATGAGCTTGTCTTCAATATCTTCGACACGATTCCCACAAATCACACCGGTGATTTTTGAAACATTTGAATTCATTTGGGGTGCCTGGGCGAAAAAGGTTTCCAGATCATTGTTCTTATCGATCTGTTGTTGTAGTGTTTTTTTATTATACCCTGTTAACCAGAAAATCACGGCATCCACATCAGCTTGTGTACGACCCTTTTTCTCCACTTTTTGTATATATAACCGATAGATACTTGCAAAGCTGTATGAAAATACCCTGACGTAATCCATTTTACTTGTTATTATTTAACAAAGTTAATTTCTTGTTGTCACCTGCAGTATCATAGGTTGGGTTGTTGGTGCAATTTTTTTTAATTGAAGTTTTCTTAAAGCAGAACATCAGACATTATTTCTGCTATGTTGACCCAGTTTAGTCTTGGATGTATAATTATAAGGCAGCAAGAAGGGATTCTATTTTTTTTAGTGCGGCCCCTGTTAGTTCCAATAGCCTGTTATCATCATAATAGCCCAAAGCTGAATCACGGTCTCTTTCTACAGGCTCATAAAAATTTAAATCACCTGCAAGATCCTGGAGAAAATAAAGCTCTTCATTTTGAAGTGTCGGTTCGTCCCATATTTTATTCTGTAATTCGCTAATGGTTTTCGAACGATCTGTTGCATACGTTCGCTCTATTTTATTCAGCAAAGTTGCCAGCTCTTTTAATTGTGTTGTGAGATCTTCTTGTCTATCCTCCATGGTTTAATGTAGTTTCTAAAAGTACTCCATTTTGATATGTCGCATAGCCTAAATTCTAAAAACTCAACCATATTTGATTTTCTTAACTTTGTGAGATGCAAAACAAGAGTACAGCAGAGCAAGTTGCAGCAACACTTCGTCAGCAAGCAGACGTTTATCGTGAGCTATCGGGTTTAATGTCATTTAACTAATCGAAGGAAAAGTTTAAAAAATAAAAATTACTTAGCGAGCCTTTATCATTTAGCTCAAATAGGTGTTTTTGATTGGCTGTTATCAATTAAGTGACCTGTATTCAACCGGTGTATGTCCCGTCTTTTGTTTGAAGAGACGTGTAAAATGTTGCGGATATTTAAAACCCAATTCATAAGCAACTTCACTAACTGATTTGCTTGGGTCAAATATTTTTTCTTTCGCCACATCGATCACTTTCGATTGTATATACTCTTGCGCAGTTTTACCTGTTTCTTTTTTTACCAGGTCACCAAAGTAATTTGCAGATAAATTTAATTCACTTGCACACCAGGATACAGAGGGTAAACCAATTGTTTGCGGCTTCTCTGATTGAAAATATTCATGTAGCAGGTCTTCAAACTTTTCTAAAACACCTTTATGTACATTATCACGGGTAATAAATTGACGGTCGTAAAAACGTACACAGTAATTTAACAACATTTCAATATTAGACACGATTAGTTTCTTACTGTGCTTATCAATTGCTCGTTCTACTTCATATTCAATTTTCGAAAAACAATCCAACACAATTTTTCTTTCCTGTTCTGATAAATGAAGTGCTTCATTCGATTGATAGCTAAAGAAAGTGTAGTCCTGAATATGCTTTCCAAGAGAAGTGCCATGTATGAGATCAGGATGAAACATCAGCACATAGCCCTTCGGTTGAAAGTTTTGTCCGAAAGCTTCTACTTCTACCATTTGCCCCGGTGAAATAAAAACCAATGAGCCTTCCTGGTAATCGTAATAGTTGCAACCATATTTTAGATCGCCGCATTTGATCTCTTTTAAAAAAACACAGTATAATCCATAGTTGACTTTTATTGTTTTTGAGTCACCACCTGGCCATGTCCATGGTTTGGATTTTGAAAAATCAATCACAGTCACTAATGGGTGAAATGTTTCTTGATCATTCAATGCATTGTATTCACTTACCGAATTAAACTTGAAAACCTTTTCCATCTTGCTGATGTGTTTGTGATACGAATTTAAACATTCAGTAAGAAGGTTAGCGAATGTTACAACCATATCAGTAAAAATGGTAGATGAATCAGGGATCTATATACCATTCCACTATAAAAATGCAAAGACCTTTACAGCATAGGCAAATAAGACGTGGCATTAATAAATAAGCAATACAAAGTAAGTATCATGAAAAAATTAGTTCTCGGAATTTCACTGCTGATCTCATACTCACTGCATGCTCAACAAACAGATACGATCGCTGGTCCCATTGTTCATATTACCTCCGGCGATGTACGCGGTATTATTGTAGGAGCAGTGATGAGTTTCAAAGGGATTCCGTATGCGGCTCCACCTATCGGGGAATATAGATGGCGGGCACCACGACCAGTAAAAGCATGGCAAGGAGTTCGTGATGCAAATAAATTTTGCGCAGATTGTGCACAGAGTGGCTTTCAGCGAACCGCTTCCGGGATTGCGGCAAACTCTTCTGAAGATTGCCTTTTCCTAAATGTGTGGACATCCTCTGCAGCCACCAAGCAATCAAAATTGCCCGTGATGGTTTGGATCCACGGAGGCGGTTTCACCGGGGGTAGTGGTTCAGGTGCAGGCTCTGCAGGAGATGCATTTACTAAACAAGGTGTGATCTTAGTATCGATTAATTATCGCCTAGGCCGTCTTGGTCATTTTGCATTCCCCGCATTGAGCAAAGAACATCCTGAAGAATACAAAGGGAGCTACGCCTATATGGACCAGATCGCTGCACTCAAGTGGATCAAGGAAAACATTGCTGCATTTGGAGGCGATCCAAACAACGTGACCATCTTCGGTTTTTCTGCTGGCGGAGTTTCTGTTCATTCACTATTAACTATACCAGCTGCAAAAGGCCTGTTTCATAAAGCCATCAGTGAATCGGGTGGTGGACGTGATGGTGTTCTCACCGGCAGGCCGATCAATAAAGAAAACGCTGATCTTCTATATGCTGTTTCAGCGGAAACTATTGGGATAAACTTTGCCCGCAAACATAAAATCGAAGGCACAGATGCCGTAGCATTGGCAAAGCTCCGCTCTTTAAGCGTTGCAGAAATTGTAGATGGAGGTCAGGAAAACGATAGTGCTGGTCTTCGAATATACTCGGGCCCGATCCTCGATGGTAAACTTGTAGTAGAAACAGCAGAGAGTGCTTACAAAGCAGGAAGACAAGCTAAGGTTCCACTCATTATTGGAAATTGCAGTGCGGAAATAGGTGGGCCTTTTGTTAGTAATGCCAATTCAAAGGAAGCATTATTTGCAAATTTTGATGACCTTGAAGCCGATGCTAAAGTTGCATTCGATCCTGACGGAAGTAAAGTATTCAATGAGGTCATCACAAAGTTTAACACGGATTGGGTATGGGGTGAGCCAGCACGAATGACTGCAAGAACCTTTGTAGCTAACCATTCACCAGCTTACATGTATCAATTCGGTTATGTTCCGGTTGCACAGCGACAGCGGGCACCTTATGGTGCTGGTCACGGATCCGAAGTTTCGTTTGTCTTTAATACTCTTAATGCCCGGTGGGGAAACCCAGGTGAAGCAACACCTGAAGAAAAAGAGTTGGCGAGGATCATGAACACCTATTGGACAAACTTCGCAAAAACAGGTAATCCTAATGGAAATGGTTTAACGAATTGGCCTTTGTACGATACTAAAAAAGAGGAGATCCTCGATATCGAATTAGACGGAAAGGCCGTCAGCAAGCCTGATCCACGTAAAGCAAGATTTAATGTGATTGAAAAGGCATTTAAAAAAAGGAGTCGTCTGCAAGCCCGTGGTATTTAATTGGTGAAATTATTTTGTGTAAAAAAAAAGAAGCAATGCAAAAAGTGAAACTGAATAATGGAGTGGAAATGCCGATACTTGGATTTGGAGTTTTCCAGGTGACCGATCTGGCAGAATGTGAAAGAAGCGTACTCGATGCGATTAGTACGGGCTATCGTTTGATTGATACTGCTGCATCTTATATGAATGAGGAAGCAGTTGGGAAAGCAATAAAGAATAGTGGAATAAAAAGAGAAGAACTTTTTATCACTACAAAACTTTGGATACAGTCAAAGGGTTATGAAGGAACGAAGAAAGCTTTTGAAAATTCATTGACGCGATTACAATTAGATTATTTAGACTTATACCTGATGCATCAACCATATGGAGATGTGTATGGTGAATGGAGAGCCATGCAAGACTTGTACAAAGAAGGAAAAGTAAGAGCTATTGGTGTAAGTAACTTTCATCCTGATCGACTCATTGATCTGATAATTCACAACGAAATTATTCCCGCAGTAAATCAAATTGAAACACATCCTTTCCATCAGCAAATTGAAACGCAGAATTTTTTAAAGGAAAATAATATACAGATAGAATCATGGGGCCCATTTGCAGAAGGCAAAAACAACATTTTTCATAATGAGTTGCTGCTTTCGATCGGAAAGAAGTATAACAAATCAATTGCGCAGGTTATTCTTCGCTGGCTTACGCAAAGGGAAGTAGTAGCAATCCCAAAATCAGTTCGCAAAGAAAGGATGGAAGAGAACTTCAACATTTTTGATTTCAAGTTGAGTGAAGACGATATGAATCAAATTAAAAAGCTCGACTCAAAGGCGAGCCTGTTTTTTGATCATCGTGATCCTGCAATGGTAAAATGGTTAGGAGAAAGAAAATTGACTGTTTGATCAACACACAAAGACAATAAATAAATCATGAAACAAATATTATACACGATTGCATTATTTGCCACTCTTTCTACCAAAGCAGTTGCACAGGATGCTCCCATCTTTCCCAAAGGTGAAATATCCACCACTGACAATCACACCGGGACTGTTTGGCTTACGGAACTAAACAAACCTGACAGCATATTCAACTTTAGCCTTGCTCAAGCAACATTTGCACCGGGTGCGAAATTGGATTGGCATATTCATCCTGCTGGTCAATACCTGCTTATTACCAATGGCGTTGGTTATTACCAGGAGCGGGGAAATCCCATACAAGTAGTTCATAAAGGAGATATAATTAAATGTCTTCCGGGTGTTGAGCATTGGCATGGTGCGTCACCAGATGGCAGTTTTACCTATGTTGCTACTACACCTACTCAAAAAGGAAAAACAATTTGGTTAAAGAGGGTAACAGATGAAGAATATAAGAAGGTAAAATAAAATGATACTTATATAAACTTAAAAAATTAATAGCAATATGAAATTAAAACTTCTCGGACTGATCTTGTTAATACTGAATGTGCAATCTTCATATGCGCAACAACCACCAACGGAGACAATCATAACGGCCGCAAACAATGCACCTGAACAACAGAAGATCATCAACCTTTCCAAACAGAAATGGGATTGGATGTCGGAAAAGAATGTAGATTCTTTAAATATGCTGTTTGATGATAAAGCGATGTTTATTCACATGGGAGGAACCTGGGGTAAAACCCAGGAAATTACTACCATTAAAAGCGGTGGCATCTGGTATAAGAAAGCTGAGGTGTACTCTGTGGTAGTGAACATGTTTGGCAACACTGCCATCCTGTTAAATGATATTGATTTGGAAGCGGTAGTTGGAGGTAATACCGTTACCAATCCTTTTATGGTGACCGAAGTATATATTAAAGAAAATGGCAAATGGAAGATGGGCTCACTCACGTTTTCGCATTTGATGAGGCCGGTTAAAATGAAATAACAATACTTATGGCGCATATACTTTTGACATCTTTTCTTTTGATCTTAGGTTGTTCTTCATCACAAATGAAGGAAGTAAATGATAAAATGGATTCTACAATAAACTCCGACAAAATATTGATCGTGTATTTATCCCGGACAAATAATACAAAAGCAATAGCAGAGATCATTCAAAAGAATGTTGGCGGCACGTTAGTTGCGCTTGAATTGGAAAAACCATATCCTGAGAATTATCAGCAAACAGTACAACAGGTAGTAAAAGAAAATGAAACAAATTATCTTCCACCGTTGAAAACAAAAATAGATAGCATTGAAAAATATGATTTCATATTCCTTGGCTTTCCCACCTGGGATATGAAGATGCCTCCACCGATGAAAAGTTTTTTACATCAGTATAACCTCAGCGCAAAAACGGTAATTCCATTCAACACGAATGCAGGCTATGGTGTAGGAAGTAGTTTTCAAACAGTAAAGGAACTATGTCCGGATAGTAAAGTGTTGGAAGGTCTTGAAATGAAAGGTGGAATAGAAAGAGACGGCGTACTTTTTGTTATCAAAGATGAGAAGGCAAAAGAGGCAGAAGCTAAGGTGAAAAAATGGTTAGAGAAACTGAAACTGATCAAAGAAGCACCTTAATAAGTTCGTAACTTTAATTCGATCGTAAAAGATCAAAAGTTCTCAAAAAATAAATTCCCGAAAATGACACAACAAATAACTTCCATTAGCAGACGTTCATTTTTGAAATCCTCAGCACTTGCCGGTGGCGGACTGATGATAAGTTTTAGTGCATTGGCAGAACTCGACCTGGCTGATAAAATAAATGAGCTTGATCTTCCTGATCAGTGGTATGAATTAACCGGGTATATAAAGATCACCCCCGATAATATTATAAAGATCCTGAATCCTAATCCCGAGTTTGGACAAAATGTGATGACCTCGCTACCTATGATCGTAGCCGACGAGTTGGAGGCAGACTGGAAACAAGTAGTAGTAGAAATGGGACCACACGATAGCGTAAAACTGGGACCTCAATTTACCGGCGGAAGTAATTCAATGAGGATGTATTGGAAACCACTCCGCGAAGCAGGAGCAGCAGCCCGGCAAATGTTGATGGGAGCCGCTGCACAAACATGGAATGTTCCAGTAGAAGAAGTGACAGCTAAAGCAGGAATGCTTTATCATGAAAAAACTGGTAAGTCAGGAACCTATGGCAGCTTTGCATCAAAAGCTGCAGAAATTCCTATTCCCAAAGGAATGAAACTAAAAGAACCAAAGAATTTTAGTGTAGTACGAAACTCAAAAAAAAATGTAGAGGGTTCAAAGATCGTCACCGGTAAGCCATTATTTGGATTGGATTATAAAGTAGAAGGAATGCTCATCGCTATGATCGAACATCCACCTGCTTTCGGGATGAAACTTAAATCTTTTGATGCATCTGAGGCTTTGAAAATGCCAGGCATCAAAGATGTTTTTACCCAAAAATTATATGAAGATGGTTTTGAACAAGGCGGTTTTGATACAAGATCATTCAATGATCTGCTGGTAGTGGTTGGCAATACGACATGGGAAGTAATGAAAGCCCGTAAAAAATTAAAAATAACCTGGGAGCCAGCTGGCGATACTAAAAACATCATGAGCGGAAAAAGAGAAGTGGTAGTTCCCGGAGAGCTTGAAAGTACCAGTACTCAGCTTGAAAAAATGAAAGAGTACGCAAACAAACCTGCTCAACAATTAAGAAAAGACGGGGACCCTGAAGCGGCATTTAAAAATGCCGCTAAGATCATCGAACGCACCTACAATGCACCGTTCTTAGCACATAACTGCATGGAGCCGATGAATTTTTTTGCTCATGTTACCGATGAAAAAGCCTTAGTGGCGGGACCATTGCAAGCACCGGGTTGGTCAGAACCGACTCTTGCAAAACTATTAAACTTGCCGGCCGACAAAATTGAAATTCAAATGACCCGGATGGGCGGAGGCTTTGGCCTCAGGGCATACGGACATTATATTTATGAAGCTGCCCTTATCTCTAAAAAAGTAAAAGCTCCTGTCAAACTTATGTACACAAGGGAAGATGATATGACCTATGGTATCTATCGCCCTATGTACACCGCTACTTATCGTGCAGCATTGGATGCAAATAAAAATCTAATTGCATTTCATGTAAAAGGAGGCGGTATTCCTGAAAATGCTGTTCATGCTAACAGGTTTCCCGCCGGCGCGATTGATAATTATTTGGCTGAAGGTTGGCAGATACCATCTAATATTACGATCGGAGCATTCAGAGCCCCACGATCAAATTTCGCTGCGGCGGCAGAGCAATCATTCCTGGATGAATTGGCAGAAGCAATGGGTAAGGATCCAATAGATTTCCGATTAGAGCTTTTGAAACGGGCCAAAGAAAATCCTGTTGGTAAAAGCAATGATTATAATGCTGATCGCTATGCGGAAGTATTGAAATTGGTTAAAGAAAAATCCGGATGGAACAACCCGGAAAATACAAAATACAGTCGTGGAGTTGCTGCTTATTTCTGTCATAATTCCTATGCAGCCCATGTGGTGGATATGATGATGAGAGATGGACAACCTTATGTGGAAAGAGTTTTCAGTGCAATTGATTGCGGTATTGTGATAAACCCTGATGCAGCAACGAATATGGTCCAGGGCGCCGTTGTTGATGGAATTGGCAATGCTCTTTACGGAGGGTTAACTCATAAAGATGGTGCTTCGGAACAAAATAATTTCCATCGATATAGAATTATACGAATGCATGAAGCACCAAAAAAGATCGATGTTCATTTTGTGCAAAATGATATTGATCCAACCGGCTTAGGTGAACCACCTTTTCCACCAGTATTTGGGGCAGTGGCAAATGCATTGTATAAAAATACGGGCAACCGGTTTTATGAACAGCCATATATTTTACAATTGAACAAAAGCAGTAAGGCCTAAAAATATTCTTCATCATTTATATTTCAACTATGATCACATTAAATATCAATAATAAGAACTACAACGTAGATGTAGATCCCGAAACACCTTTGTTATGGGTGCTCAGAGATACTCTTGGTCTTGTAGGAACAAAATACGGTTGTGGCATGGCACAATGCGGGGCCTGTACGGTTCACCTGAACGGGCAGGCCGTTCGTTCATGTGTTACAAGAGTAAGCAGTATAGCAGGAAAAAAAGTTGTAACGATAGAGGGCCTGTCGGAAAAGAATGATCATCCTTTACAAAAGGCGTGGCTCGAATTAGACGTGCCTCAATGCGGATATTGTCAGGGTGGCCAGATCATGTCGGCTGCAGTTCTTCTAAGAGAAAATAAAAATCCAACTGAAAAAGATATTGATAATGCAATGGTCGGTAATATTTGCCGGTGTGGCACGTATCTGCGTATTCGCAAAGCCATTCAGTTAGCAGCCGAACTACAACGTAAAGGAGGCTGACGAACAACAAAGAATTTAAGATCAGTAAATTTTATTCATTATGAAATTCAATGAGAATTATTTCCTTCCTTTAAAAACGGTTACAGTCTTAATTATACTTTTTTCAGTAATTGCATTCATGAGCTTCGGATTTAAGAACGATTTTACGACTGTCAGAGGAAAGAATGACCTGATCAGGGATAGTGTTGAATCTGTAAAAGCTTTTAAGGATGTCTATAAAGTTTTGATGAGTCCCCGTTGTATGAACTGCCATCCTGCGGGAGATGTTCCATTGCAGGACGACAACAGCCGTTTGCACGACATGTTTCCACAAAGGGGCCAGGACGGTAAAGGTCTTTATGCAATGAAATGTTCGAATTGTCATCAGCCAACGAATATGGAAGGATTAAATACACCACCGGGAAATCCAAACTGGCATTTACCTCCCGCAAACATGAAAATGGTTTTCCAGGGAAGAACGGCTAATCAATTAGCCAAACAACTAGTGAATCCAAAAACTAATGGAAATAAAACCTTACAAAAATTAATTGAACATGCTGATGATGGCCTGGTAAAGGCTGCATGGGATCCCGGAGAGGGACGTACCGTTCCACCAATGAGTCATGAAGAATTTAAAAAAGCTTGGATCACATGGATCAAGTTCGGTGCATATGCTCCCGGATCAAAATAATTATTCTTTCGTCGCAACGCATATTTGATTTTCGTAACTACTTATTTCCTTTTTGTTAGTTCCCGCTCTGGCATCTCTTTAGCTTTGTATTAATAAAATGAATATTATGGAAACAAAAATTCAAAAACGAAAATTAGGAAACAACGGTCTTGAAGTCTCTGCACTTGGACTCGGTTGCATGGGAATGAGCTTTGGCCTCGGTCCCGCTGCTGATAAGAAAGAAATGATTGCTCTAATGCACAAAGCAGTGGAAATGGGAATAACATTTTTTGATACAGCAGAAGTTTACGGTCCTTTTATTAACGAAGAATTAGTAGGAGAGGCATTGGCGCCTTTCAAAGGGAAAGTAGCGATAGCAACAAAGTTTGGATGGAAACCAAATGCAGAAGGCAGGTGGAGTGATCTTGATAGTCGTCCTGAACATATTAAAGAAGTAGCAGAAGCATCACTCAAAAGATTAAGAGTTGATGCTATCGATCTGTTCTACCAGCATCGTGTTGACCTGGATGTTCCTATCGAAGATGTTGCAGGTGCAGTACAGGATCTGATCAAAGAAGGAAAGGTTAAACACTTTGGTTTATCAGAAGCCGGTGTCAAAACAATCCGTAAAGCACATGCCGTGCAACCTGTTGCTGCTTTACAAAGTGAATATTCATTATGGTGGAGACAACCTGAGGATGAATTAATACCAACCCTGGAAGAATTAGGAATTGGTTTTGTTCCTTTCAGTCCATTGGGTAAAGGTTTTCTTACAGGCAAAATTGATGAGAATACCAAGTTTGATCCATCAGATTTCAGAAATATTGTGCCGCGGTTTTCTGCCGAAGCAAGAAAAGCAAATCAATCAATGATCGATCTGCTAAATAATATTGCTCAAAAGAAAAATGCAACACCCGCACAGATCGCATTGGCATGGTTGCTTGCACAAAAACCATGGATAGTTCCTATTCCGGGAACAACGAAGTTGCATCGTTTAGAAGAAAATCTTGGTTCAATTAATATTGAATTTACTGATGATGAACTCCGTGAGATCGATAATGCATCTTCTGAAATAAAAGTTGAAGGGGCAAGATATCCCGAACAATTACAGAAGCTGGTTGGTCGCTAATTACAGTAATCAGGTATCATTTTTCAAAAGCCCTAGCAGGGCTTTTGTTATTTTTATATTCAATTCACTTCATGCAAAATATTTTTATCGGCTATATTTTTCTTATCATGATCATTCTTGCATTGGTCATGCTTGCAAACAAATTACGGCTGGCTTATCCTATTGTGCTTGTTGTAGGTGGATTGTCATTGAGTTTTACAGGAGTGTTTTCCAGGGCCGCCATTGACCCCGAGTTGGTGTTCTTTATTTTTCTTCCACCATTACTTTATGAAGCTGCCTGGCAGGTTTCATGGAAAGAATTTTGGAAATGGAGACGGGTGATCATGAGCTTTGCATTTCCCATCGTAATTATTACTTCCTGTGTAGTTGCATTTGCATCGTATGCAATTATTCCGGGTTTTACATTGGCACTGGGTTTTCTTCTTGGAGGTATCGTTTCGCCGCCGGATGCAATTTCAGCAACAACCATTTTGCGACAAGTAAAAGCACCTAAGCGATTACTCAGCATTATTGAAGGTGAAAGTTTACTGAATGATGCTTCTTCTTTGATCGTGTTTCGTTTTGCGTTGATGGCAGTGATCACTGGTCAGTTCCATTTTCGGGAAGCAGCCACAAGTTTTATCGCGGTTATCGTGATGGGAACACTCATTGGTATTGCCATTGGATTTATTTTCTATGCAATTCATCGATGGCTGCCAACAACACCGAGCATAGAAATTATTTTAACATTGGTAACCCCTTACTGTATGTATCATGCGGCAGAATATTTTCATTTTTCTGGTGTGCTGGCTGTAGTTTCTGGCGGTCTTCTCTTATCAAGCAAGCGACAAAGCATGCTTAATTATCGTAGCAGGATCGAAGGAATTAATGTATGGACCAATCTTGTCTTTGTATTAAATGGATTGATCTTTTTTCTCATCGGTCTTCAATTGCCTTCGATCTCAAACCAACTTGGTGATATTAGTTTAGGCAGAGCCATTTGGTATGGATTGGCGATCTCATTTATACTTATTGTTGCCCGGCTACTCTGTACTTTTGGAGCTTCCTTATTTACTCGTTTTATGAGTCATTTTATTACTGTGGCTGATCCAAATCCAGGTTGGAGAGGACCAATCATTTTTGGTTGGGCCGGAATGCGAGGTGTGGTATCCTTAGCAGCTGCACTCTCCATACCATTGTTGATTGAAGAGGGAACAGCTTTTCCCTATCGCAATCTTATTCTCTTTATAACATTTATTGTTATCCTGGTAACATTGGTTTTACAAGGATTAACGCTTCCCTGGGTGATCCGTAAAGTAAGGCTGCAAGAGAAAGACAATTTGATACCTGAACAAAAACAGGAGATCATCATTCAAAAGAAGATGGCACAATACTCTTTGCAATATTTAAATGAAAAATATGATGGGAAAATGCCTGACAATGAACACCTGCGTAATCTGCATGCACGATTAAAAATTGATATGAAGCGATTAAGCGAGGAACTCGAAAACACAGATCGTACAAATGAAAATGCACTTGGAAATTTCGGCAACATATACCTGGAAATATTAAACCATCAACGAAAACTTCTTATTGAAATGAATCGCCGTGCTGAATTTGATGAAGAACTGATCCGAAAATATCTTTCATTGATCGATCTTGAAGAGTTCAAGATCAGGGAAAAACAAATAATGGAAATCAACTCTGATTAGTTGAAATTAGTTCAGTGGCATCAGGCATTTCTGATAAACTGGCTTTGATTAGAAATTAAAAAATAAATAAAATGAGAATAAAAGCACCGGGCTTGCTGCCTTTCACACTTATCACAGTTGTGCTGACATTTGTTTTACATGGCAACATTTATGCTCAGGAGAAAACCCAAATGGTGAGACTGGCAAAACTGGTCATTGATTCAATACAGTTAGAAAAATATAACGCTTTATTGAAAGAAGAAATCGAAGCTTCTGTGCGGCTTGAACCTGGAGTATTGACTTTATATGCTGTTGTTGAAAAAGATAAGCCCACTCACATCACTATTTTGGAAATATATGCTGATACAGTTGCATACAAAGCACATTTGCAAGCTCCACATTTTATAAAATACAAGAATGGCACGAAAGATATGGTTAAGTCTCTTGAACTTGTCGAGACAGTTCCGCTTGTGCCCGGGATGAAGATCAAGAAATGAAACAAACCGAATGTTTTAATGAGCATGCAGCCTGAATACTTTTGTAGCTTTATAGAATATGAACGACAACGGCAGAAAGAAAAAATTTTATCTTATCTTGATACTTGGTTTGCTTACAGCTATCGGGCCTTTTTCTATTGATATGTATTTACCGGCATTCCCTGATATTGCAAAACACCTGCATACCACTGTTGCACAAGTAACGCTATCGCTATCCAGTTTTTTTATTGGTATTTCTGCCGGGCAATTATTGTATGGTCCGTTGCTGGAACGCTTTGGTAGAAAAAAACCTTTATACATTGGGCTTTGCGTTTATCTTTTAGCTTCGATTGGTTGTGCATTTGCGGTATCAGTAAATGCATTAATAGCTCTCCGGCTTTTGCAGGCATTGGGTGGCTGTGTCGGGATGGTAGCAGCACGGGCAATGGTGCGTGACCTATTTGAAGTAAAAGAAAATGCCAAAATATTTTCCACTTTGATGCTTGTGGTTGCAGTGTCACCGATCATTGCGCCGACATTAGGAGGTTATATAACTGCTGTGTTAGGTTGGCGTTTTGTATTTGCAATGCTTATTGTTGTAGATCTTATCATTCTTGCAGGCGTCTATTTTTTATTACCTGAAAGCAAAAAGCCTGATCCGAATTTTTCATTGAGACCGGCGCCTATCCTCAAAAATTTTGCAGGTGTCATTACGCATCCGCAATTTTATACCTATGCATTAACGGCAGCGATCTCGGCGGCAGGATTATATGCTTATATCGCCGGTTCACCCCATGTGTTTATGGAAATATTTCATGTAAGCGAAAAACAATATGGATGGATATTTGCTCTAATAGCAATGGGACTGATTGGCGCCAGCCAGCTCAATAGTGTATTATTGAAAAATTATACCAGCGAACAGCTCATCAAAGTAGCATTAACTTGTCAAAGTATTATTGGGATCACAATGGCAGTGATCACATTTTTCGGCTGGAACGACGTATTCATTACCATATTTTTCATTTTTATTTTTTTGTGTACACAAGGGTTCGTGTTTCCTAATGCATCTGCACTTTCTTTAGCATCATTTGGGCACAATGCAGGCAGCGCTTCTGCATTGATGGGAGCTATTCAAATGAGCATTGGTGCAGGCACATCAGCACTCGTCAGTGTTTTACAAAACCACACTGCATTGCCAATGACTGGTGTTATGGCTTGTTGTGCTATAGCGGCACTTTCTGTTTTCTCTTTGGGAAGAAAGATCATTATACAGCGGGCAAGCATAGAAGCAGTGGAAGAAGAAGATGTGGAAATGATAAGTACACTATGATCTTTTAAAATGTTCATTGGATCAATGAAAGAATACATTTTTTATGGTCCAGTTAATCTCAAGGAAAAAAATAATTATGGATATAACGATCTTTCCCAAAGGTGAAAAAGCTCCAGCTGAATATTTTACGGGCACAGTATGGGTTCGGCTATTAGTTCCCAATGATACCACACTCAATTGCCAAATAGGAAATGTAATGTTTGAACGTGGCGCAAGAAATAATTGGCACACGCATCCGGGTGGGCAAATACTTATTGCTACAGATGGCATTGGCTATTACCAGGAAAAAGGGAAGTCAATACAATTACTTCGTAAAGGCGATATAGTTAATATTCCTCCGGATGTTGAACACTGGCATGGCGCATCACACGATAATGAATTTAGCCATATAGCTATTAATCCAAATACACAAAAAGGGATTGTTGTATGGTTGAAAAGAGTAACGGATGAAGAATATAACAATTTCAAATAACACCTCCAGATAACAATTATTAAAAAAGAAAAGAGTCCCGTTATTGACGGGACTCTTTTCGTCTATGATAACTATAAAGATCTACTGAATTTTTACCAGCTTTACGATCTTTCTTTCATTACCCTGAACAACTTCTGCGAAATACATACCTGCATGATAATTATCTCCGATCCTGATAGACTGATTTGACGTTATATTTTTAGTTTCAATGATCCTTCCTGATATATCCATTACACGCAACATTAATTGGGACCCAGCATCTGCTGAAACATTGAGCATAAATCCTTTTGCTGACGGATTTGGCATAGCAACTATCGCAAGCTTGCTTGCTAATATCGCCTCTTTCTCAAATGAACTCTTTGTGATAGCGCCTGAAGTAGCACCACAAGCGCCGAGCATATCACCATGTGATAAGTGTATGGCAGTTTCTGATTGACTTACTTCCATTGTTTTTGGTATGCCAGATTGCGTATGGCAAACAATTACCTTATCGAGTTTCTTACCACCACGTATATCCATCACTTTTATTTGGTTTGTTGCTGTTCCGGTGCAACCTTTTTGATCAGTAACTGTAACAGTATAAGTGGTATTTACAACCGGGCTGACAGTAGCCGTTGATGATGTGGAACCGCTTGACCAATTATATAAATAACCAGGAGTTCCACCTGAAGCTGATGCAGTCATTGTAATTGATGAAGCAGGTGAATAACCAATATAAACAGTATTTGCCAATGTGCCTGATGAGAGTGCAAATGCATCAGGAATAGAAACTGTAAGATTTGGATTCACTGTAACAATGGTTTGACAAGTAGCGGTATTTCCTGCGCCATCAGTTGCAGCCCATGCAATCGTGCTATTGCCAACATTAAATGAACCGCTTGCATTACTTGTACTTCCTGATCTTGAAGTAGCACCTGTGATTGAATAACTATAAGTCACTTCTCCGCAATTATCACTTGCAGCAATAGCAGGTATTGTATAGGTGCCACTTGAAGCATAGCATTGGACTGGCACAGATAGACAAGAAGTAATTACCGGATTTTCGTTATCAACTACAGTCACTGTTTGTGCTGCAGTACTTGTATTTCCACTTGCATCAGTTACGGTCCATACAACTGTAGTAACACCTTTCGGGAATTGTGAAGGAGCATCGTTACCTACTTTCTGACCCGGACAATTATCAGAACTTGTTGCACTACCTAATGAAACACTTGTTGCATAACATGTACCAGCATTTGTATTTACAGTAGCGTTTCCAGGTGCAGTTATGGATGGCAATTGATGATCTTCAACGGTAACAGTGAAGCTGCAAGTTGAAGTATTTCCAGCTGCATCAGTAGCTGTCCATTTAACGGTTGTTATACCTTTGTCAAATATGGCTCCAACTAATGAATTGCTGCTATTATAATCGTTAATAATTGTTGCGCCTTCGCAATTATCACTTGCTGTTGCGTTAAATTCATTGCCAACAACCGTATAGCCGCAGATATTCAGATCCGTATTCTTTGTTTGATTGCCGGTGCAACTTATCGACGGATCCTGGTTATCATTAACTGTAACAGTAAATGAACAGGTTTCGCCATTGCTTGCAGTTACATTGACGGTTGTTGTCCCTATTGGGAAGAAAGATCCTGATGCAGGAACTGCTGTTACTGTGCCACAAGAAAATGTTGAGCTGACATTAAAGTTTACAGTTGCTCCACATTGTCCGGTAATATTTGGTGTGGTTATGTTTGCAGGGCAAGTCAGCTTGCAGAATTGGAATCGGCTTATCACCGGTAAATGATCAGAAGCGGTGACAGAATTATAATTAGCTATATAAGTTCTTGCATCTTCAACATCTGTAGAGTTGCTGATGTATTCATTTACCAGGTCATTTGTTATAGTAATATGATCGATCATTCCATTATCTCCGGGGAAGCTTGTTTTTCCTGCCTGATCTAATGGCTTAGTTAGAATATCATAGTTCACAACATCATCAACAAATGGTTGATAAGATGATGGATGGCCAATATAAATAGATGTAACCATTCGGTCATTATAATCACCAACAAGGATTACTTTGTCATTACTATAAAAGGCATCCAAAGAATCTTTTAACAGTTTTGTGTCATACTGTCTCCTGATGTATCCATCGGCATCACCACCGGACTTAGCATGAATAACAACTACTCTTATCTTTTGAGTTACTCCATCAATTGTTGCATTAAATGTTGCCATGAAAGGCAATCTGCCTGAAGCCCAGAAGCTGGATGGAGTTCCTGTTGGATAATCAGTGAGGCGGTGATTTGTAAGATTTAATCTTGCACTATCATATAAACTTTCAAACATTACACGTGGTGGTTCATCAACCGACAAATTCATTGTTGCAGTATTATAAATAAAGCCGATCTTCTGTGGAGGAAAATCAGGATCTGGTGGATTGAATGAATACGACCAGCGGTTTGAAACAACACGAGAATAACCAGGAAGTGTTGCCACTAATTGATCTAATGCAGCATCATTTGACATTTCTTCAATACCGATAACATCTGCATTCAATTTTTGCATTACTGTAGAAATATTGCCAACCTGCGTTGCAATTTGTTCCGGTGTAGCGCTATTGGTTGAACCTGCTCCAAAGAAGCTGATATTGTAACAAGCAACATCAAACGTTTCAGATTTAGGGAATGAAGAGCCAGTTAACGCAACTATATCTTTATTCAACCCATCAGCAGTTACATTGATACTTCCTTCCACTTTCAGCGCTTTTACAAGAGGAGAAAAACGTACATAGAAAGTAGTTCCTGCTGCAGCGGTAGCTTGATCTATTTCCATACTCGAAGTAGAGAAGTTGATGTTATCTGAAGATACCTGGTAACCCGCAGGAGGAGTCAATGTCAGATCATTACTACCAATAGCCGTCAAACTTACTGACTGGCTTGATGAATTAACTCCAACAGAAACTTCTCCAAAATTCAATTGATTTGGATTTACAGTTAATAAAGTTGATTGATCAGTGATAGCAATATCATCCACTGACCAACGGGCAGCATTTAATGCGGCTGAAGAAGTATACCTGAAAGCGATATACACTTTCGGTGCTGATTTGTATAATGAGAGATCAATATTATCAGAGAATGTCCATGTAGTTGTTGCAGTTCCCGGAGGTGTTGGGAAGTTTCCATTTAACTCAGTCCAATCGGCAAGATCAGGAACACTGCTTCCGTCATAAGTAGTAGAAACATACAATTGAATTTTAGGACCAGTAAATTCACCGCGGCTATAAAAACTAAGCACAGCAAGATTTACAATATTGTTCAAATTCAAAGCAGGTGATATCAACCATGCATCATTGGTTTGAGCAGCGCCATTGGCAAATCCGTTTACATCCACTCCGTTTGTGCCGTTTCTTCCAAATTGACTGCATTTCCACTTTTGTGCTCCTGTAATATTAATAGACAAAAACCCAGAACCGGGAATATTTGAAACAGAACAAGTATTAAAATTAAAAGTGAGTGCATTCGGGTCAACTGCTTCTCCCGATATGTTTATAATTTTTGAAACAGCTCCATCGCTTGTATGTGTAATCGTTCCCGGATATACACCAGCGGCGACAGGTGCAAATTTTACATAGATCGTTTTATTGAAAGCATCAGCAGGCGCAACAGATAAGTTTGAAACAAAAGTTACATTATCCGTAGATACTGTATAAGGAGCAGTGGCTACAATATCAATTGGATGATCGAGATTGGTTTGGCTTACGATCTTATAGCTTGACGTGTTGCTATTGCCAGCGTTTGTTAAAGGGAAGTTTATTGCTGTTGCATCTAAGCTAAATGTTTTTGCTGTTGGATCTTCCCATGTAAGTGTGAAATCATCAATGCCTGTGCTTGGTCTGTTACCCGAACCTGAAGTTGGGGTAACCGTAACAATGCGGACAGTGACAACACCGGATTGGTTATCCAAAACATTACCAAAATCAACATGAATTGGATTGTTTGAAAAAGTACTTCCTCCAGTAGTAAGAGTTCCTGTAGTAGTAGGAACAACAAAGCTCGATGGATTTATTCCAAAGCCATAGTCTACACGCCATGTTGTGATCCTTGGACTGCTTGCGTCCAATGATTGTAAATTAAAATCTAATGTGAAATTTATTTTGCCAGTAGTATTGGAAATTTGAAAAACAAATCCCGCCCCCGGATCTGTACCAGAAACCTGGCGAACACCAACAGCCCTGTCTGTAGCTGTATTTTGTGTTACCCCCTGATCGTTATTACCAGAAGCAAAATTTTTAAATCCACCGCCTGTATTATTCCAAGTTGCAGGTGCAATCGCAAATGCAGCTTCGGCTCCGATTGCAGAAGCAGTAGCTCCTGTTCTCACTGTAATTCCCGTTGGCAAACCTGTACCAATGCCATTAAAGTTTTGAATGTACGGAGAAGCAGCAAGATTGATCAATCCTACTACTGTTCCCGACAACGAAACAGAGTTAGAAGCATTGCCGGTTCCAGTGCCCGATGTTAAAGCTACTGATCCATTTGCCGTACCAGGCGAAGCAGATGATTTAATTCTTACATATACAGTAGTGTTATTTAGTGTACCACCACTTTGATTAAGCGTTAAAGAAGTTAAGAAAGTAGAGTTATTAAGCGATACTTCATAAGAGCTGGATGGAGTAATTAAAATATTATCAGTTAAATTACTTCCACTTGCTGTAAAGCTTTGAGAAAGTGATGGAGCTCCTGTTGTTGCACTAAAACCTGTAAGGGAGATAGGAGATACAATGATCGATGGAGTAGGGGTTTGAGAGTTAGTAGCTGTTACAGTTAGATCATCAATACTGATCTTTGGTCTTGAGCCTGTCGTACCATTCGCATCTCCATTATGGTAATAAAATCTAAGTCTTGCAGTTGGAGAGCCATTGAAAGTAGCGGGTAACAAAATTGAAGTGATTGAAGCACTTCCGGCCACGTTATTAGTTGCTACATAAGGTAAATTAGCTCCTGTTAATTGAGTCCAGTTTGAACCATCAGTGCTTGCATAAACTCTTAAAGTACCGACTCTATCGCCAGTCGAATTAAAAACTGTTGCAGCATTAAAACTTAGTGTGCCTGCATTTACACCGGTAAAATCCATAAAAAAGTCAAACCCAAGAGATGTGGTATTTGCCGTGGTGCCGGTTGTTAAAAATTGAATTATTCCAGTTCCTTTTTGAACACCACCAGTACTACCGCTGGAAAATGCAAGCGTAGAAGTTGTCATAACAGCTGGAGTTGGAATACCAGAGCCTGCTGCCCCCGCATTGCCTTTCCAGGGTGCAGATCCGGTACCGGAAGAAAATGTTCCGGTTGTTCCATTAAATGTCCAGTTTGCTATGTCGCTAAAATTTTCGGTATAGGTTAAACCCGGTTGAGATAACATGGGAACTGGCGTTTGAGATTTTGCTAAAACAAAAAGAGTAACAGAAGCAATTAATAAATAAATTTTCTTCATCGCAATTAAGTTTTGAATAGATGATTTTTGGAGGACTCAAATCTAAGGGAAGTGGTTAATGAAAAATCGATCCAATGATGAATAAATTATTAACATCAATGATTCGTAAAATCCCTGTAGCAAATAATGTGGAATATTATTCACTTAGTCGAAAATCAATCACACGAATCTGTAGTGTTTTATTCCCGTTCCATTCATTCTCATCAATTTTAAAAACGACATCAACAGGTTTATTCATTTGAAGAAAAGGAAATTTATCAGCCATTTTAAAACCAATGCCTGTAAACACTGTGTTATTTTGTTTCAGGGAAAATTTTATATGCTCTTCTTTTACAATTTTTGAATAGCCGGTGTTCCAAACTTTTTTAGCAACAAAGACCGGACGTAAATTTTCGGGTCCAAATGGCTCCATCTGTTGAAGTATATTATAGAACGGCCATTGAATGTCCTTAAAGTTTATTTCTGCATCAATAATTATTTCAGGGATCAATAATTCTGGATGAATTGTGGCAGAAACAATTTCTTCAAATTTATTTCGAAATGCATCAATTTTGTCAATTTCCAAAGTCAAGCCAGCTGCAGCAAAATGTCCGCCATATCCAATTAAATGTTCACGGCAAGCATGAACTGCTTCGTATAAATTAAAGCCAGGAACACTACGGGCACTGCCTGCAACGTATTCGCCGCTTTGAGTCAATACAATAGTTGGCCTGTAATAATGTTCTATCAAACGTGAAGCAACAATACCAACAACACCTTTATGCCAATGTGATTGAAAAACAACTGTTGATTTCCGATCTTGCCAATCCTGGTTTTCTGTAATAAGAAACAAGGCTTCACTTGTAATATTGAGGTCAGCTTCTTTTCTGTCTGTATTATCACTATGGAGCATTTCTGCATATTGCAATGCTTCATCATAAGATTCCGCTATAAACATTTGCACTGCTTTTTTTGCATCATCCATTCTTCCAGCAGCATTTACCCTGGGTGCAATAATAAAAACAAGATTATTGATATGTAGTTCAGTTTTTAAACCACTTAAAAACCCAAGAGCTTTAATCCCATTGTTGGGGTTTTCATTTGCCTTTTTTAAACCGTAGTAAGCAAGTATGCGATTTTCGCCAGTCATTGGGACAATATCGGCAGCGATTGCTGTGGCAACGAGGTCAATGCTTTCGTAAATATCTTCATCGCTTAATCCGAATTGCGGTGCCAGGGCAGAAATTAATTTAAAGCCGACCCCACATCCACATAATTCCTTGTAAGGATAATTACAATCTTTTTGTTTTGGATTTAAAATTGCAATCGCTGGAGGCAATTCTTCGTCTGGTAAATGATGATCACAAATAATAAAGTCAATTTCGAGTTGTTTTGCATAAGCAACAAGATCAATTGACTTTATTCCACAGTCCAACGAAATAATTAAAGTAAATCCATTTTCTTTCGCATGATCAATTCCGGCTTTACTTACACCATAACCTTCGCGATAACGATGGGGAATATAAAAATCAAGATCAGAATGAACTTTTTTTAGAAAGCGATACATGCAGGCAACAGAAGTTGTACCATCCACGTCATAATCGCCAAATACAAGGATCTTTTCATTATTATTAATGGCACTAATAATTCGTTCAACTGCTTTATCCATGTCTTTCATTAACCATGGATCATGCAGGTCTTTCAACTCAGGGCGGAAATATTTTTTTGACTGTTCAAAAGTGACAACATCTCTTTTTACAAGTATATCGCATATAACAAGAGAAATTTTAAGTGCTTGTTGAAGTGAATCAGATTTTTGCCTATCTGCAGCTAATATTTTCCATCTTTTTTGCATCTTTAAATTTAAAGCTTAATATTTTCTGTTGATCACAAAGTTGATGAGATCTTCAAGTCCTTTCCTGGAATCATCATTGGGGAATTGATAAAGAATGTCTTTTGCCTTTATATAGAATTCATTCATTTTGTCCGAAGCATATTGTATTCCCCCCGACCTGGTAACGATATCCGCAACTTTTTTTACTTGTGCAGTATCCGTGTTTTTATTTTTTATGATGTAAATGATCTCCCGACGGGTTTCTTTATTACAATTTTTCAAAGTGTAAATAAGCGGAAGTGTCAGTTTTTTTTCTTTGATATCATTACCAGTTGGCTTACCGATCTTATCACTTGCATAATCAAATAAGTCATCTTTTATTTGAAACGCCATACCAACATATTCTCCAAATGATCTCAACTTTTCGGTTTTCTCTTCGTCATTAGAAGATGACCAGGCGCCAGCAGCGCAGGCTGATGCTAGCAGTGAGGCAGTCTTGTTTTTTATAATTTCGTAATATACTTCTTCGGGAATGACTAGTGTTCTCGTTTTTTCCAGTTGCAGCAATTCTCCTTCACTCATTTTTCTTACAGCATCAGAAAGTATATGTAGTATTTTATAATCGTTATTATCGAGGGATAAAAGAAGACCCTTTGCAAGTAAATAATCACCGATCAATACAGAAGCTTTTGTTTTCCATAAGGCATAAACAGAGAAAAAACCTCTTCTTTCTGCAGAATCATCCACCACATCATCGTGAACAAGGGTGGCTGTATGCAATAACTCAACAAGAGATGCAGCCCTATAAGTACTTTCAGTGATTGATCCACAAAGTCGGGCAGACAGTAAGACAAACATCGGGCGAAGCTGTTTCCCTTTCCTTTTTACGACATATCGCATGATGCGATCTAAAAGAGGAGCCTTGCTTTTTGCAGCCTCCTTAAACCTGTCTTCAAAGGTCTTAAGTTCATTTTCGATCAATGTTGTAGGTAAGTTCATTTTTGAAAAGCAGGACAATATACGCATCAAAAAAATATTGAGCTTAATAGCTGCCCATCACATTTAGGTTTTTTTGTAGAACTAATTCCCCAATGATTTTCAGTTAAATAAATCACATAAAAATTTGGTTTTTAACCATCAAGTTATATTTTTGCGTGTAATTTTGGACATTTGTATTCTCTTATCAAAAACTAACTCTCAAGTTATGGCAAGCAAAAAGTATATTCTACTAGCTGGCATTATATGTCTGCTGGCAACCGGAAGTTTTGCACAGGTAGGCGCAAGCTATGATGTAAAAGACTCTTCCCTTATCCCTTCGAAAAGAATGCCTCAGCATTCTGAATTTTTAAATGGAACTTATAATTTTCCTGCAAAACCACGAAACCAGTGGGAACTTGGATTAAAGGTTGGAATGTTATCAATTAGTGGTGATGTTCCCGCAATATTACCGACGGGAGGCTTCGGCATCCATGTTCGAAAGGCGTTTGGATATGTTTTCTCGGTTCGGGCCGAGTATATGAATGGGACTGCAAAAGGATTGAGTTGGCAAACAGCCAATAACTATGGACGCAACCCTGCCTGGAGAAGTGATTATGCGGCACCCGTGTTGGGATTGAATCCTGCTACACAACAGCCGGCAATCTTTAATTCCAAGACCGGAGCCATAATAGGTCCAAATGATAAAGCGGACCCGGTTTATTACAACTATAAAACAAAAGTCCAGGATTTATCTGTGCAAGGAGTAATAACAATGAATAATATTCGCTTTCATAAGGCAAAAACCGGGATGAATA
>Ga0207641_10001208_pt1 | contig 25851 bp, 19 predicted proteins | sample KBSSwiS62_FD_184306 | JGI IMG/M metagenome (GOLD analysis project Ga0207641, IMG submission 184306) | Switchgrass rhizosphere microbial communities from Kellogg Biological Station, Michigan, USA - KBS Switchgrass S6-2 (SPAdes) (version 2) | ecosystem: Host-associated > Plants > Roots >... | reverse complement strand
ATGGAAGGGTGAGGCGCTGCGGGACGATATGCGCGAGGCGATGGAGGGTTATAACCGGGAGGATTGCGAGTCTACGGCGGCGCTGCGGGATTGGCTGGAGGCGGAGCGGGCGAAGCTGATTGCCGCGGGGGAGAAGATTGCGCGGCCGGTGGCAGGGGATCCGGAACCGCCGGAAGAGTTGAGCGAAAGGCAGAAGCGGGTCGCGGAACTGGTGCAGAGACTGACCAAGGATTTGCCGGTGGATCGCGCGGAGCGATTAGAAACGCAGCAGGCGCAGTGGCTGCTGGCGCAGTTGTTGGATTGGCACCGGCGCGAGGATAAGGCGACGTGGTGGGAGGGGTTTCGGCTGGCGGAGCTGGATGAAGACGAATTGCTGGAAGAGCGGTCGGGGCTGGGTGGGCTGCGACATGTTGTGACGCTACGCGCGGAGAAGCAGATCCGGACAGACCGCTATGAGTTTGAAAAACAGGAAACGGAAGTACGCGAGGAAAAAGAGCTTTACTACAAAGGAGAAAAGTTTGGAACGGTAGTGGCAGTGGATTTTGCAGCGCGCACGGTGGACGTGAAGAAAACGAAGAAATCGGCGGAACTGCAACCGAAGGGAGTTTATCTGTGGGATGCGCCGCTCAATGTAGCGCAGCAAGCGGATGCGCTAGTGCGCGTGGGCGAATGGGTGGCGGCGAATGGAATCGAGCAGCCGGGCGAATTTCAGGCGGCGCGTGACTTGATGCAGCGCAAAGCGCCGCGGTTGGGAAATGACGAAACGATGGCTGTGCTGCCGGGCGAAGTGACGGAGGATACGGCATGCCGGATCGCAAACGCTATGAGGGACACGGCGTTTGCTATTCAAGGGCCTCCAGGCGCGGGGAAAACGTACACCGGTGCGCGAATGATCTGCGACCTAGTGCAGCGTGGGAAAAGAATTGGAGTGGCGGCGCTGAGTCATAAAGTGATACGAAAATTGCTGGAAGAGGTGGTGAAGGCGGCAGCGGAAAAAGAGATTGTCGGCGTGAACTGTCTGCAACGTTGGAACGAAGGAGAAGCGCAGCCGGGAATTGCCGTGGCGAAGAAGAACGAGGAGATTTATGCGGCGCTAGAGGCGCGGACAGCAAACGTGATGGGCGGAACTTCGTTCTTGTGGTCACGTGGAGAGATGACGGATGCAGTGGACGTGTTGTTCATTGATGAAGCGGGGCAAATGGCGCTGGCCGACGTGATTTCGGTGGCGCACGCGGCGAAAAGCCTGGTGCTGATCGGCGATCCGCAGCAACTGGAGCGGCCGCTGAAGGGAAGCCATCCGGACGGGGCGGAAAAATCGGCGCTGGAACATTTGCTGGGCGAGCACAAGACGATTTTGCCCGAGGTGGGATTACTGCTGCCGCAGACATGGCGGCTACATCCAGAGATTTGCCGGTTTACGTCGCAAGTATTTTACGAAGGTCGGTTGAAATCACGCGATGCGCTGAAGGGCTGCGTGATTCAGGGGCATGCGTGGGTGAAGGGCGCGGGATTGTGGTATGTGCCGGTGAAGCATGAGGGAAAACGCAACTCCTCCAAAGAAGAAGTGGAGGCGATCGCAGAAATTGTAGAGAAACTGTTGCGGCCTGAGGTGCTATTTTTTCGCGGAACAGAGAGCCGGCCGTTGAAGGCGGAAGATGTGCTGATTGTGGCGCCGTACAACGCACAGGTGAGCGACTTGTTAGGGCAGTTGCCGGGAATGCGCGTCGGAACCGTGGATAAGTTTCAGGGACAGGAAGCGCCGGTGGTGATCTATTCGCTGACCACGTCGTCGCCGGAAGATGCGCCGCGGGGGATGGAGTTCTTGTACAGCTTGAATCGGCTGAATGTGGCGACGTCACGAGCGATGTCGGCGGTGATCGTGGTGGGCAGTCCGAAATTGTTTGAGCCGGAGTGCCGGAGTCCGCGACAGATGCAGTTGGCCAATGCGTTGTGCGCGTATCTGGAAATGGCGACGATGGTGAAGCTGGACGAAATTGAGAGATAAAGGGAACGCGGAAAGAAGCCGGGCTAAAGCCCGGCCCCCCATAAAGCCTGCGGATCACATACGGGGCGGGAAGACTCGGGAATCCTGGAGATATTTGTTGGGGACATTGCGTAACACGAGAGGCTGGCCGTACTGTTTTTGGTAGAGATAGACCAGGTTGGAGTAGATGTGGTCTTCACGGCGGTGAAATTGAAAATAGAGACCGCATTGGGCGTAGGAAAGTGGAGTGACGTCGAGAATCGTGGTTTCCCATTCGAAGCCGGAGCCCCAGACGATTCCTTTGAGATGAACATCGAGACTAGCTCCCGCATCGGCAAGCAACTCCATCATGGGGCGGCAATAATTGCGATTACTGTTGACGGTGTGGAACAGAGGGGTGTGGCCGCCGAAGCCGTTGGCGTCGATCGCGGCGGTGGCGTCGACGGGATGGCCTGCATCGAGGAGTACGCGGGCGCAATGGATGGAGTTGTACTCGGCGCAAATGTGCAGAGGCGAAGCGCTGGCGAGCGGTGTGTATGCGCAGTGGAGATGGAAACGGCGAGCGAGTTCACTGGGAGAACTTTTCAGAATGGTGCGAAGCTTGTCGGCATGGTCGAGAAGCAGAGATTCGAGAAGCAAATCGTTGAATGTAGCGCCGGCGTCGAGGAGGACGCGAAGACAGTCCGCGAAACGAGAAGTGCGCGTGTACATCTCGGTCAGCAGGATCAGCGGTGGCTTGTCGTCGATGAGCGCGGTTGGACTGCAGCCGGCAGCGAGAGCGTTGCGGATGGCGGCGGAGTCGTGGGTTTCGAAAGCACCGAGGAGTTCGTTGTTGGAAGACATGGCAATTTTCTCTTTGCCGTGATGCGAAATTGAGCGACCGGCAATTCAGTGTATACACGCGACGCAGTCAAGTCCTAGCGACTATCTAAAGTAGACTCGGAGCGCAGGGGCGGGGAATGCCGGAGCTGCCGGACATTACGGTTTACATCGAGGCGCTGGAGAAGAGGATTCTCGGGCAACGACTGGCGCGGGTGCGGATGGTGTCGCCATTTTTGTTGCGGACGGTGACGCCGCCGCTGGAGCGCGCGTTTGGGGAAAAAGTGGTGGAGCTGCGACGGCTGGGCAAACGGATTTGTATCGGGCTAGAGAATGAAGTTTGGCTGGTGCTGCACTTGATGATTGCGGGGCGGCTGCACTGGTCGCCTGCAGAAACAAAGAAAGGGAAGACGGTTTCGCGGAACGGGAACTTTGCGGCGTTTGATTTCGCGAATGGATCGTTGATGTGGAGCGAGGCGGGCTCGCAAAAGCGAGCTTCGTTGCACGTGATGGAGGGCGTGAAAGGATTACGCGAACTCGATCCCGGTGGGCTGGAGGTGCTGAAGAGCGACGCGGGCGCGTTTGCGAAAGTGCTGCTATGGGAAAACCATACGCTGAAGCGGGCGCTGACCGACGCGACATTATTCAGCGGAATAGGGAATGCGTACTCGGATGAAATTTTATGGGAGGCGCGGCTTTCGCCAATGGCGCTGACGCAAAAGCTCAGTGCGGAGGAGATTCAGCGGCTGTATCAGGCAACGAAAAGTTCGTTGAACAGCTGGGTAGAGCAGCTCCGGCGCGAAACGGGCGACAAATTTCCAGAGGGCGTCACGGCGTTCCGGCCGGAGATGGCGGTGCACGGGAAATACAAGCAGGCATGTCCGCGGTGTGGAACGGCGGTCCAGCGGATCAAGTACGCTTCGAATGAGACGAATTATTGTCCGACGTGCCAGACGGGCGGGAAGCTGCTGGCGGACCGGGCGTTTTCGCGATTGCTGCGCGAGGATTGGCCGCGAACAGGGGAAGAGTTGGCGATTAAAATGGAGAAGAAGAAAGATTTGCCGGACAGGCACAGCCGTTAAAATGCCCAAAATAAGTCAGCCTACGGAAATTCTCGCGGCACCGGCGAGCGAGATCGGATTGGCTTGCGGAATGAGATTGAGGCGGGCGGCGCGTGTAAAGAATTCGCTCAGGCCTTTCAGGTTTTCGGCGTCCAGAGAATAGTCGATGTTGGTGCGCAGGTAGAGGGAGAGTTCTCTTTCGGGGAGCTGAAGTTCGCGGGCGGCTTCGGCGCAGATTTCGGGAAGATGCGCGAGGCCGAAGACGAGAGACGCGGAAAAATCGGCGACCAGCTCGGGAGTGGCGACTTCAGGGCGGGCGGCCCAGACGGCGAGAACGGCGGGGCGTTCTGTGAGCTGCCACCATTCGTGAACCACATCGTAAAGATGTAGCTCGGAACTTTGCGGGAGGCCGACTTGCGCGCCGTGGCAAATCCATTCTCCGTCCGCGCCCGGCTTTACGCATTGCTCGGCCTGAATGGCGAGGCGGAGCGCAGGATCGCCAATAAGAAGAGCGGCGTCGGCGGATTGCAGCATTTCGGCGACGTCGGGAGTCGCCTGCGAAAATTCGGGAGTGATGCTCCAGCGGTCTTCGCAAAGTATTCGCGTGAGTGCTTGTGTGCTGCGCGAACTGCGGTCGAGCGCTATGCGGCGGACTTCGCGAATGGGAGTTTTCGAAACGAGGAGCAAGCTGCGCACGCGCTCCTTGGACGCTATGGAAAGGTCGGGCAGAACGACGAGGCCGGGAATGCGCTGGTATTCGATTGCGGGGATGATGGCGACGTCGGCGGCGCCGCTGCGCAAGGCCTCCGCACAGAGCGACGGCACCGTGAACGAAAGATCGTACCTGCCTTGAAGAGGACCATGCGTGAACCCGCGAACGAGCGGCGCGGTATTCAGGTACTGAACGACGGAAATTCGGAATCTAGCCATCGCGGGAAGTTACCGAAGAAACAGAGTATAGCAAAACGCGACTGCGGCACTACGCGGAGTTCCGGCCACGCTTTGAAAGAATAGCTAAACCGGCTGAGTGGCCCAGGCTTCGAAAATGCGCGGCGTGGATCCGAGAGTGCCGGGTTTGTCCGCGAAGGCATAAAGATCCGCAACGATTCGTTCTATTTCTTCCGCGGTTGCCAGGCCTTCGCCGATAACAGCATCAGCGATATTTTCCATGGTCAAGGGAGATATCAATTTCACTTCGCGTGCCAACCCGGAGGACTGAACGATGTTCGCTTGAATATTCTCGAAACCGGCTTCGACAAGGAGCGACGGCAAGCGCGGGCCAATATTGGGGTCCACCCCTCTGCGCCGGGTTGTTTCCGTGTAGAGATGCACATAACGCCAGAGCGCGGCGCAATCGGGATAGCAGAAGTATCCACTGAAATCGATGTCTTCGAGCACTATGATCCCCCCGGGGCGCAAAGCGGCCCGAATATGTTTTAGCGCCTGTGCGGGATCAGTGAGATGAGTCAAGACGAACCGCGTGTGGACGAAATCAAAATTGCCGGCTGGAGCCGATTCCGTGATGTTCCCAAGCTGAAACTCGATATTCGTTAGACTGAGTTCGGCTGCTTCGCGGGTGGCGAGGTCGAGTTTAGTTTGGTCGACGTCGGTGCCCCGCACTCGCCCGCTTGGAGCCACGATTCGCGCGATATCGAAAGCCAAATCGCCACCACCGCAGCCGATTTCCAGGACCTTCATGCCTGCCTGGAGCCCAGCACGCTGCAGCAAAGCGAGCGATGTCGGGCGCATCACGCGGGAGAGAATGCGCAAACGCTCTCTGCCCGCGACGCCGCCTTGAATGATGTAGCTTGAGGCTGACACTCTGTTGCGGATGTTAGCAGAGGGACGTAACGCAGACAACGAGATGCCAACGGGCTGTCGTTAGCACACGATATGTCCGGTTGAATTAGCACACGAAATGTCCGCTTTAGCGAGCCGCTAGGGTAGAGCTAACAGCCTGGAGGGAGGCATGCAGACCTACCCAAGGGCGGCAGTGGAGCGGGCGATGAAAGTACAGGAAGTCATCATGCGGGCTATGGCCAAGAGGATTACGTGGACGCAGGCAGGAGGTGCCAACGGGCTGACGGCGGCGCAAGTTATGGTGTAAAACGTTCATTCGTTTGGAGGTTGTGAGAATGGCGAAAACCCTTTTACCAGCCGTAGTGACCTCGCTCGTCATGATGCACGCGCTACTGGTCGGCGGCGGGATTTGTAGAGCCCAGAGCCCGATTGCCGATAAAACGAAAGACGCGCAGAAACTGGCCGGCTATTTCAATTTGTATTGGGACGCGAAGGCCGGAAAGCTGTGGCTGGAAATCGACAAGTGGGACACCGAATTTCTGTACCAGAGCGGGCTGCCGGCGGGCGTCGGTTCGAACGACATTGGGCTGGACCGTGGGCAGTTGGGCGGGACACGAATTGTGCGGTTCGAACGGAGCGGGCCGAAAGTGTTGCTGGTACAGGAGAATCTTAATTTTCGCGCGGTAAGCAATGACGCCGATGAAAAGCGCGCGGTACACGATTCGTTTGCGGAGTCGGTGCTGTGGGGATTTATTGCAACGGCGGAAGAGAACGGCCGCTTGCTGGTCGACGCGACGGACTTTTTCTTGCGCGACGCACACGGTGTGACGAACGCTCTGCGACGCACAAAACAGGGCGCCTACAAGCTGGACGCTTCGCGAAGCGCGATTTACCTGCCGAATACCAAGAATTTTCCGTTGAATACTGAAGTGGAAGCGACGCTGACGTTTACCGGAGAAGAACCGGGACGATGGGTGCGCGATGTCACGCCCGATCCCGCGGCGATCACCGTACGAGAACACCATTCCTTTGTGCAGTTGCCACCACCCGGTTACAAGCCGCGGACTTACGATCCGCGGTCGAGCTTCTTTGGAATTTCGTACATGGACTACGCGACGCCGGTGAGCGAACCGATTGTAAAACGCTTTGCGGCGCGTCATCGGCTAGCGAAAAAAGATCCTACGGCATCAGTGAGCGAACCGGTTGAGCCGATAGTGTACTACCTGGACCGTGGCGCGCCAGAACCGATTCGTTCAGCGCTGCTGGAAGGCGCGAGCTGGTGGAACCAGGCGTTCGAAGCTGCGGGCTACAAAAATGCGTTCCGCGTCGAATTGCTACCGGAAGGCGCGGACATGATGGACCTGCGCTACAACATTATCCAGTGGGTGCATCGGGCGACGCGCGGATGGTCCTACGGCGCGGGTGTGATCGATCCGCGCACAGGAGAAATCATCAAGGGACACGTGACGCTGGGGTCGCTGCGCGTGCGGCAGGACTATTTGATCGCGGAAGCACTGCTGGCTCCCTATGAAAAGGGAAAGCCGGTCTCAACGAAAATGCAGGAGATGGCGCTAGCTCGCTTGCGGCAACTGGCGGCGCATGAAGTGGGCCACACGCTGGGACTGGAGCACAACTATTCGGCGAGCACGGTGAGCCGATCATCGGTAATGGATTATCCGCCACCGGTGGTGAAGCTGGCCGCGGACGGTTCAATTGACTTGAGTGACGCATATGCGACCGGAATCGGCGAGTGGGACAAAGTCTCCATCAAGTGGGGCTACCAGGATTTTTCGGCCGGAACAGATGAGCGGGCGGTGCTGAACAAGACTTTGCTGGACGCGTACGGCAAAGGCTTGCGCTTTTTGACGGACCAGGATGCCCGTCCTGCGGGAAGCTCTAGCAGCCTGGCGCACTTGTGGGATTCCGGAGCAAACGCGGTGGATGAACTGAATCGCTTGATGCAGGTGCGGGCCGCGGCGCTGAAACGGTTCGGAGAAAATAACATTCGCGAAGGAGCGCCGCTGGCGACCATGGAAGATTCGCTGGTGCCGGTGTACATGTTGCATCGCTACCAGGTGGAAGCGGCAGCGAAATTTGTCGGAGGAATGGACTACACGTTTGCCGTGCGCGGCGACGGCGATACGCCGACGAAAATTGTGGCACCTGCGGAGCAGCGACGAGCGTTGGTTGCGGTGCTGGCTACGTTGAAGCCGTCCGCGCTGGCGTTGCCGGAACCGCTGCTCGAAAAAATTCCGCCGCGCCCGCCAGACTACGAACGCGGCCGCGAACACTTCAAAATTCACACCAGTCCGGCGTTTGACGCGCTGGCGCCGGCGGAAGCGACCGCGCAACATACCTTGCAATTTCTTTTCAACTCGGAGCGCGCGGCACGGTTGGTGGAATTTCATGCGCGCGAAGCTGCGAATCCGGGGCTGCAGGAAGTGCTCGAGACAATCATCGCCTCGACTTGGAAAGCTCCGCACGCGGCGGGCTATCAGGGTGAAATTGCGCGCGTGGTAGATGACGTTGTGCTGTACGACCTGCTCGGCTTGGCGACAAACGAACAAGCCGCGACCCAGGTACGAGCCGTTGCGTCGTTCGAAGCTGACCAACTAAAAGCATGGCTGAATGCGGCAAAGGCGTCTGCCACGGACCATGCGCAGAAAGCTCACCTTGCTTATGCAGCGGCGCAAGTCGCGCAGTTTCAGAGGGATGCAAAGAAACTGAACCTGACTCCGGCATCGGAACCGCCCGATGGACCGCCCATCGGCGACGATGAAGATTTCGGCGGCTGGCAGCTAAATTAGGTTCAAGGCGGCGCCACGAAAATCTTTTGCCGTACGACCTGACCATCGGGCCTTCGCATCGTCTATATGGCTGGAGGTGAAGTCTATGGTTTCACGCACGCTTCTTTCCGCAGTCGGCATCACGGTCTGGGCAGCAGTCCTGGTGACTGCCGCGCCGCGAGTGATTTCGCACCGCTACAGCGAACACACCGTCGAAGTCTCGACGGCGCATGACGAATGGCCGGCGGCCAACTGCAACGACTTGCACATTGAATTCGACGGCCGCGATGCCGTCATGCAGTCTGAGGAAAAGACCATTACGAAAGCCGAGGCTTCCACATTGCGCGTGCAGGCCGAATCGAACGGCGGCGTACAGGTGCAAGGCTGGGATCAGAACAACTATTCGGTGACTTTGTGCAAAGCGGCGCGTCCCGGCAGCGATGCAGAGAACGTGCTGAGCCAGATCAAGCTCACATTTTCCAACGGCGAACTCGGTATCAGCGGACCCAGCTCGCGGCATCAGTGGAGCGCGCATCTTCTGATCAAGGCGCCGCGCGGCGCAGCGATGGACCTGAACGTTCACAATGGCCCGATGGGATTGTTCGAGGTTGAAGGAAATCTGAAGGTTCACGCCGTGAATGGACCGATCACCGTGGAAAAGTGCAAAGGCGTTCTGAATCTGACGGCGGAAAACGGTCCAATCTCCCTGGAAGAGAACAGCGGCAAGCTGAATGTGCGGACGCAGAATGGGCCGATTACCATCAGTCTGGAAGGGAAGAGCTGGAACGGCGAGGGTCTGGAAGCTCATGCGACGAATGGACCGGTGACGCTGCGCGTGCCTTCGGGATATCAGTCAGGCGTGGTGCTGGAATCAGACGGCCACGGGCCTTTCAGTTGCGCGGCGAGCGTTTGTAACGAAGGCCGCAAGACCTGGGACGAAAACAGCAAGCGTGTGGAATTTGGCTCCGGGCCGGCGGTGGTAAAAGTTTCCACGGTGAACGGCCCTGTCAGCGTTCACTAAAAAGAACTAGTTCAACTGGGCTCGTTCCCAGGCCGGCGGGACTCTGACGGAAGCCATTCCCGCTGAGGTAGCGGCTTGGATGCCCATATCGGTGTCTTCGAACACCAAGCAGGACTCGGGAGAAACTCCCAGACGCGACGCCGCCAGCAGGAATCCTTCAGGGTCCGGCTTGCTCTTCTTGTAATCGCCAGCACAGACGAGAGTGTTGAAACAGCCGAGAAGGTGCAAGGTCGTTAACGAAGCAGTGACCGAATCAAGCGCGCTGCCGGAGACGACGGCAAACGGAATTTGGCCGTGCTTGGCTGCGATATGCTCGAGAACTTCTGGAACGGCTTTCAGTTGCGGCAACAGTTCGAAATACAGGCCTTCCTTCCTGAGAGCGACCGTTTCCACGGGCATCACCAGCCCGCGCTCTTGATTCAAAGAGGAGATAATCTTCACGACCGGCCAGCCTCCCCACTCATAGAAAAGTTTTTCATCGAAGTAGCAATTCCATTCGGCCAGCGCCTGTTTCCAAGCGATGTAGTGCAGCGGCATAGAGTCGGCGATGGTGCCGTCGCAATCGAAGAGGTAGGCGCGGAAATCTCCTTGCGGAATCTTGAGCTTCATTTCTGACTCGTGGCCTCGCGCCTTATTTTAAGGCAGAAGGCGCAGCGAATCGCCAGGCGGCATCGGATCGGCCGCGAATGGACGGTAGCCCCTGATGCCGATAAGATTTCAGGCATGTTCCTCGAAGAACGCGCAGCGGTAGCGATCAGCGCAGCTGATGCTGAGCGGATGGCGGCTGACTTGTACGGTATCACGGCGGTTGCGACCGTATTGCCGGGCGAATACGACTGCAATTTTCGTTTGCACGAGCGCGCCGGCCGGGAATTTGTTTTGAAATGCATGCACCCGGCGCGCGAGAAATCATTCATTGAGATGCAATGCGCCGCGCTGGAACACCTTTCTACGTACGCTCCGCACTTGCCGCTGCCACGGGTGCAGCGGAACAGTCAAGGCCAGCAGCTTGCCGAGATAACTGACGGTGCTGGCCAGAAACGCGTCGCGTGGATGCTGAGTTTCTTGCCGGGCGCCACGCTGGAGAAGGCCACTCCCCATTCGCCGGAACTTCTGCAAGATTTGGGCAGATTTCTGGGTGAACTGGATTCCGCGTTACAGAACTTTGCCCACCCCGGAATTTACCGCGAGCTTAAGTGGGATTCGTCGCGCGCGGGATGGATTAGCGCTCAGCTGCATCACGTTGAGGATTTACCGCGCCGTGCGCTGGTGGAATATTTCATCTCGCTTTATCAGGAGCACGTCGAACCGCGCCGCGACGAATTGCGCAAGAGCCCAATTTATGGGGACGCAAATGACCACAACGTTCTGGTCAGTCCGCCGTGGCCTCAGCCCCGCAAGATTGCCGGGGTAATCGATTTTGGCGACACGCACTACGGCTGGACGGTCAGCGAGGCGGCCATCGCGGCGGCGTATGCCATCCTGGGAAAAGAAAATCCGCTGGGTGTCGCGGCAGCCATCACGCGAGGGTTCCACCGTGCATTTCCGCTGAACGAGCCGGAAATCGCCGCGCTCTTTGCCCTGATCGGGATGCGGCTGGCGGTAAGTGTCGTCAATTCGGCCGTGCGCAAGAAACAGAAACCGGACGATCCCTACGTGACGATCACCGAAGATCAGGCGTGGGCGACGCTGGAACGCCTTGCGAAGATTCATCCGCGATTTGCGCACTACGCGCTGCGCGATGCTGGCGGCCTTCTCGCAGTGCCGAAGGAGAGAAAAGTCGCATCGTGGCTCGAATCGCAGCAAGCTACGGGAACGAGCGTTATCGAAGCAAACCTGCGCACAGCCCCACTGCATGTTTTTGATTTGAGCGTAGGCAGTCGAATGCTCGGGGCCGATCCGGCAAACGCGGAAGTACATTCGCTCACACCCGCTATTTTTGAATGCATGGAAAACGATCGGGTGGCGATTGGCGTTGGGCGCTACAACGAAGTCCGCTTGCTCTATACCGCGGCTCAATATGGCGGGGATGCGGCGCACACAAACGAGCGGAGAACAATTCACCTGGGACTGGATCTGTTTGTCGTGCCGGGCACGGCGGTATGCGCCCCGCTCGACGGTACCGTTCATCTTTTGGCGGAAAATACGGCGGAGCTGGACTATGGCCCGTTGGTGATTTTGCGGCATGTTACGGTCGATGGGGAAGAATTCTTCACGCTGTATGGGCATTTGACGCGTGAAACTCTGCGCGAGTTGAAACCGGGCCAAGCAATTGCACGCGGCGAGATTTTTGCTCATGTGGGCGCGCTGCACGAAAATGGCGGCTGGCCGCCGCATGTGCATTTTCAGGTGATTCTGGATTTGCTGGATCGCGGAGCGGAATTTGCTGGCGTAGCACGCGCCTCGGAGCGGTCAGTATGGACCAGCTTGTGCCCCGATCCGAATGTGCTTTTGGGAATCCCCGCGGGAAAACTTTCGGCCGTGGAACGCCCAGCTCAGGAGACGTTGTCGACACGGAGAGAGCTACTCGGCGGAAACCTGAGCGTTTCCTACCGCAAGCCGCTGAAAGTTGTGCGCGGCTGGCGGCAGCATTTATATGACGAAACCGGGCGTGCGTATCTCGATGTGTATAACAACGTTCCGCTCGTGGGCCATTCGCATCCTCGCGTTGTGAAAGCGGCACAGGAACAACTCGCGCTTCTCAATACCAATACCCGCTACCTTCACGAAAACATTCTGCGGTATGCGGAGCGACTGACAGCGTTGCTGCCCGAAGCGCTACGGGTTTGCTACATCGTCAATTCAGGAAGCGAGGCGAACGAGCTGGCGCTGAGGCTAGCTCGCGCGCAAACGCACAGCGAGGACACAATTGTCCTGGAGCACGCCTACCACGGGCACACCAATACGCTGATTGATATCAGCCCGTACAAATTCGCTGGGTCGGGAGGAGCCGGCAAGAAATCGTGGGTACACGTAGCGCCGCTGGCTGATGACTATCGCGGAATCTATCGCCGCGGCGAGGCTGATCTTGGAGCGAAATACGCCAAACACGTTGGAGATATTTGCGGCGAGCTGCGGGCCCAGGGAAAGCAGCCAACATTCATCGCGGAAACTCTGCCAAGCGTCGGTGGGCAGATTGTTTTTCCGGCGGATTATCTAGGCGAAGTGTATCGCTACGTTCGCGCAGCCGGCGGCGTCTGCATCGCAGACGAAGTACAAGTAGGATTCGGGCGCCTCGGCACACATTTTTGGGGATTCGAGACGCAGGGAGTCGTGCCGGACATCGTGGTATTCGGCAAGCCAATCGGAAATGCGTTCCCTTTGGCTGCCGTGGTCACCACGCGCGAAATTGCGCGGGAGTTTGATAACGGCATGGAGTTTTTCAGCACATTTGGTGGCAATCCCGTTTCCTGCGCGGCGGGGCTCGCTGTGCTGGACGTCGTGCGCGACGAAGGGCTGCAGGCAAACGCCCTGCGCATGGGCCAGCTCCTCATTGGCGAATTTCGTGAACTCCAGCTTCGGCATCCTTTAATCGGCGATGTGCGAGGCTCGGGATTGTTCCTAGGGCTTGACCTGGTGCGTTCCCAGGTCACACGTGAACCCGCGCCGGAACACGCGTCCTATGTGGTAAATCGGCTTCGCGAAGAGGGAATCCTCGCGGGCACCGACGGCCCCCAGCACAACGTCATCAAGCTACGGCCGCCTTTGATTTTCTGTGAATCCGACGCCGAGTATTCTTGCGCGACGCTCGAAAGGATCCTGCTAGAAGATCCCGCACAGCCTGACGCATAAAGATTCGTGCACATAGTCCTGTCGACAATAGAAACTATGCATCCAGCCTCTCCGCGAGCCTACCTTCCGCGCAGCTCGAAACCGCTCTGCCCTGGCTGCCGCTGGGTTTGACCAAGGGCATCGTCGCGCGCTTGTCGGCTCGCTTGCTCAGGCATTCCGCTTCGCCCGATGCGGTTTCCGCGACTTCGCTGGAGGCTTGCGAGTTGCCTGCCGCGACTGCGCCAGCTGTTTCAAAGAAGAAACTTTCAAGCGCGCCGAAGAAGAGCTGGCGGCGCTGCGGGCGATTACGTGCGTGCATCTCATCGACCTGACGGAGCCGGAATATCCCCGGTGCTGCTGTATGTTCGCGGCGACGCGCAAGCCCTGAAGGGTCCCAACTCGCCGTTTTGGGCACGCGGCATCGTGATCGTCAGCGGACTGTCTCGCGGAATTGGCGTCATCGCACCTGTGCCGCGACCGATTGATGAAATCGTGGAGTACACTCGGCTTGAACTCTTCCGATGTTCTCGCTACGCTTTTTGATCTGGAGATGAAAGGCTTCGTCAGGCAACTTCCGGGCAGCTCTTCAGAAAGGTACTGTTGTAATTTCGATTGCCTGACAGTGCTTTATATTGCTTTATATTAAGGAGGCCGCTCCGGGTCGAGCCCAAGGCGGGCTTGGTCCGAAGCATAACTAGGTCTTGCGAACTTGCTGAATCTAAAGAGTTTAAAGAAACACCGGAACGGCCTTTGAAACATTCCAGCCGCTTCCGGCATCTTCCTCTCCGTTAGCGAGAAGGGCACACGCCTCGCCGCGAGGCCCTTCAGCGCAGAGAACCGGGGTTACAACTGCAACATGGCTCGTTCGCTCGTCATTGTCGAATCGCCTGCCAAGGCGAAAACGATCAACAAATATTTAGGAAGCAGTTACACCGTCAAAGCTTCCATCGGCCACGTCCTGGACCTGCCGAAAAAAACCATAGGCATCCGCCTGCCGGATGAACCCGAAGGGCAGGACGCCGCCCCCAAGAAGAAGACTCGCGCCAAAAAAGGGTCAAAAAAGGCCAAAGTGCGACCGGTGCGCAAGCCGGTTACGCTCGATGATGACAAAATCTTCGAGCCGACCCTGCAGATCATTCACGGTAAAGCCAAAGTTCTGAACGACCTGCGCAAGGCCGCCAACTCCGCCGATACCGTATATCTGGCCGGCGATCCCGACCGCGAGGGAGAAGCCATTTCCGCTCACCTGGCGATGGTGCTGTCCAAGCCTTCTAAATATCCGGAACAGGAAGCCAGCGCGCCTCGCTGGAAAAAGAAGAACGCCAAGCCCGAGGCGGAAGAAAAGGATAAGGACAAAGAGAAGGTCGAAAGCAAGAAAGAGATTCCGCCGACTGATCCCAAGAAGATTTTCCGCGTCACGTTTAACGAAATTACGCCCAAGGCCATTCGCGCCGCGTTCGACCATCCACGCCAGGTGGATACCAACCTGGTGGATGCGCAACAGGCTCGCCGTGTGCTCGACCGCATCGTGGGCTACAAGATTTCGCCGCTGCTCTGGAACAAAGTGCGCCGCGGACTTTCCGCTGGCCGCGTGCAGTCGGTCGCATTGCGCCTGATCGTCGAACGCGAACAGGAAATCCGCGCGTTTGTCGCGCAGGAGTATTGGTCCATCCATGCCATGCTGGATTCGGGCGAGCCGCCCAGCTTCGAAGCCAAGCTGGCCAAGTACAAAGGCGAGGATATCGCCATCAATAACCAGGAAGGCGCTGACGCCGTCCTGGCTGCGGTGAGGAAAGCCGAGTGGCAGGTTGCTTCCGTCACGCAAAGAGAAAAGCGCCGCAACCCGCCGCCGCCCTTCACCACTTCGAAGTTGCAGCAAGCCGCCTACAACCGCCTTCGCTATACCGCCAAGCGCACTATGGGTATCGCGCAGCGTTTGTATGAAGGCGTGGAACTCGGCACTGAAGGTTCCGTCGCGCTGATCACCTACATGCGTACGGATTCGGTCAACGTCTCGCAGGACGCGCTGGCCCAGGTGCGCGAGCTGATCCCCGAACGCTTCGGCTCCAACTATCTGCCGGAAAAGCCCAATTACTACAAATCGAAAAAAGATGCGCAGGAAGCACACGAAGCAGTTCGCCCGACTGACGTTTCCCGCGCTCCTGAAGACGTCCGCAAGTATCTCGACGACGATCTTTTCAAGCTCTATCAATTGATCTGGCAGCGCTTCGTGGCCTCGCAAATGCTTCCCGCGATTTTCGATCAGACCTCGATCGACATTTCGGCCGGCGACTATACGTTCCGCGCGACCGGTTCGGTGCAGAAATTCGACGGCTACCTCCGCGTCTATCAGCTGCCCGCCGCCAACGCCGATCGCGATGACGACGAGAAGAGTGATGAAGGCGAAGGTAATGCGCTGCCGCGCGTCACCGAGGGCCAGGCGCTCAAGCTCAGCGAAATCCGCCCCGAGCAGCATTTCACCGAGCCGCCGCCACGCTACACCGAAGCGACGCTCGTGAAAGACCTCGAAGAAAAGGGCATTGGCCGCCCGTCTACCTACGCCTCGATCATTTCCACCATTGTCGAGCGTGAGTACGTCAAGAAAGATCAGGGCCGCTTCACGCCTACTATGCTGGGCGAACGCGTCTCTGGCCTTCTCGTCAAAAGCTTCGAAGACGTTTTCGACGTCACCTTCACCGCTCGCCTCGAGGAAGAGCTGGACGAAATCGAGGAAGGCAAGCTACATTGGCGCGAAGCAGTCAAGGAATTCTGGGAAAAATTTATCGTCGATCTGGACCGCGCCGATGAGGAAATGCTTTCCTACAAGGCCGGCATCCCCACCGGTAAGACCTGCGAAAAGTGCGGCAAAGGCGAACTGCTCGAGCGCATCAGCCGCCACGGATTCTTTCTCGGTTGTTCTCGCTATCCCGATTGCGACTTCATCCAGGATCTTTCGCCGGAAGTTGCGGAAGGCGACGCTGAAAACACCACGGAATACTGCGAAAACTGTGGTAAAGAAATGGCCGTCAAGCGCGGCCGTTTTGGCACGTTCCTGGCCTGCACCGGCTATCCCGATTGCAAAACGACGCGCCGCCTCGTCCAGGGCACGCGCATTGCTCTTCAGCCAGACGAGCCACTGGACGAAAAATGCCCCACTTGCGGCGAAGGACTGGTCAAAAAGCACGGCCGCTACGGCGAATTTATCGGCTGCACCGGCTACCCCAAGTGCAAATACACGCGGCCCATCACGCTCGGTATCAAATGCCCGAAGTGCCACGAAGGTGAATTTGTTCGTCGCGGCAGTGCTGGCCGCGGCGGCCGCGCGCGCATCTTCTACGGTTGCTCGCGCTATCCCGATTGCGATTTCACTACGCCTTTCCAGCCTCTTGCCGAGCCCTGCCCCAAATGCGGCGCCCATTTTATCGTTGAGAAGAACTCCAAAATCGGGAAAGTCCGCGCGTGCATTAAGGAAGGCTGCGACTGGGAAAAACTTGTCGACGAACCTGTGGCCGCGGCGAAACAGGAAGAAGTTGCAGCCCCTGTCGGCGCCAAATCGTAGTCCGCGTTCACGATTTGCGCTTATTTCGCCCCCCCCCGGGCACTGATCAGCCCGACATTCACACATGTTTGCCGGCAATTCGTAACTTCGTCGGTGTACGCCTGCAGCGGAGTCCCCTCTTTTGATATCCACGTTCTTGTCGTGTTTTGATCAGTCCGATCGGACCGAACAACACCGTCAGTGCCACCGCCGTTCCTGCTTTGCCTTGGCCCTCTTTGCCTTTGGTTCCGCGCAGCTTCACACGCGTGTCGCCGACCAACAAATATTGCAGACGCATGTTCAACTCGCCGGCTTTCCCCCATCATGCCGGCTTTCTTCATGTGCGTGATAGTTCCGACTGCCTTTGCACCGGACTTGGCGATCACCACGTCGCCGATCTTCAGGTCTTCGGCCAGCACCAGGTTGACAGGATTGTCTTCTGCGGCAGTCTTTGAGCTCAAATCCTGCGCAAACTTCAAGCTGACGTCCGCACCTTCTTTGAGTGTTATCTTGCCTGTGCTTGTCGCGCTGGCCGGTGTGTCGCTCGCTTTCGCCAATGCTGGAGGGGTCGCTGGTGTTGCCGCAGGCGCTTGTTGTCCCTGTGCGGCTCCGCTGCCCGCCACCGAAAGAACCGGGCCCGCCATAATTCGCTAGAGTCAGGGATTCTCCCATTGCGAGTTTTTTTGGTACTTCCGCGAAGAATCTCGCGCCGCTCCCGGCACCGTTCGGATCAGATTTCGCCGGTGAGTATGAGTGGCTTGAGACCATCATGATTTCGCTCAAGTAGCAGAAATAGTATCCCTCCTGGTAAACCACTCCAATCGCTTGCCTTACAAGCCAGAATCGCCAATCGGCCGAATCTGCGAAACGCGCGTCATTCATCTCCCTTATGTGCCTATAATTTAGAAGAAACTTCTGCGGCAGGGATTCCGCAGCAACCATGAATCAGGCTATCCGGAAGTATCTTGAATACCTTCGTTCCGTTCGCAACTCTTCTCCGCATACGGTCCTGAACTACGGAAAAGACCTTGAGCAGTTTTCCGCCTACTTGTCTCCACCCGGCGTCTCGACTCCAGGCGTGGCCGAAATTACCCACCAGATGATCCGCGAATACGTTGGCCAGCTACATTCGCAAAAACTGGAAAAGAGCTCGATTGCGCGCAAGCTCGCCTCACTCCGTTCCTTTTTCAAGTATTGCGTTCGCGAAGGACTGCTCAAGGAAAATCCGGCCCGCCTCGTTCCTACGCCCAAGCTTCCCAAGCGCATTCCGTCTGTTCTGTCCGCCGAAGAGATGAATGGCTTTCTCAACCAGTTGGCGCTGGATCCGCCGGCGAAGCCGCGCGTCGGGCGCAAATCAAACGCAGCGGAGCCCTCGCGGTGGCGTGGCCGCCGTTCCCCCGGCGAAGAAGTTCTGCTATTGCCCCGCGACCGCGCGCTTCTGGAACTTCTCTACGCCGCCGGGCTGCGTGTCAGCGAACTCACCGGCCTGAACCTCGCCGACATGGATCGGCGTGAAAAAATGTTGCGCGTCCGCGGCAAGGGCAACAAAGAGCGCATCGTCCCCTACGGAGGCAAAGCGCAGGAAGCTCTCGAAGCGTACTGGCCGGTGCGCGAGCAGCTCCTTCTGCAATCAAACGCCGGCAATGGTCGCCGCGGCCCGGCAAACGGCGAAGCGGTTTTTCTGAACTACGCTGGCCGCCGGCTTACGCAACGCTCCGTGGGACGAATCGTTAAAAAATATGTCCGCCTGGCTAACATTAACTGGGATTTGCACCCACACTCGCTGCGTCACGCCTTCGCCACTCACCTGCTTGCCGACGGCGCTGACCTCCGCGCCATACAGGAACTCCTCGGCCACCAGTCTCTCTCCACCACGCAAAAATATACGCATGCATCCATCCGCCAGCTGATGGACATCTACGATAAATCCCATCCGCACGCGTAAGCGAGCTTGCCCGCATTCCCAATTTGCGTTTCTTCCTTTAACCTGTCGAGATATGCGGCAGTCCGCCTCTCTAGCTGTCCTGTTTTCCATTTCCTCTTCTCTATTTTCTCTATTCGCTGTCCCGTCCCGCGCTCAGGACAACTACGAAATCCAGGTCTATCCCTACGACACCGTCGCACGCGGCCACACCATGGTCGAACTCCACTCCAACTTTACGTTTCAGGGCTCCAAGACTACCGACGACGGCACGCTTCCCACCGACCATCAGCTTCACGAAACCATCGAAATCACTCATGGCTTCACCGATTGGTGCGAAGTCGGTTTCTACATTTTCACGGCCGAGAAAAATGGCTTTGGGGTTGACTGGGTTGGCGACCACATTCGTCCGCGGGTTCGCATTCCACCCCAATGGAAATGGCCGGTCGGCCTTAGTCTCTCCAACGAAGTAGGCTACCAGCGCCGCAAATATTCCGTAGACACATGGTCATGGGAAATGCGACCCATCATCGATAAGCAAATCGGCCGCTGGTATTTTTCCTTCAATCCGACTTTCGACAAATCGATTCACGGGCTGTCCGAGGATCAGGGCTTCGTCTTTTCTCCCAATTTCAAACTCAGCTACGACTTCACCAAAAAAGTCACCGGTGGCTTCGAATACTACGGATCAGTCGGTCCCGCCACGAATTTCGATCCCATCGCGCAGCAGCAGCACCAGATTTTTACGGCCATCGACCTGAATCTTTCCCCGAAGTGGGAAGTGAATTTCGGAGTGGGTGTTGGGGTGACTCGCTCCACCGATCACCTCATCGCCAAGATGATCCTCGGCTATCGTTTTGACTTCTGAGTGGTCGCGGCGGGAATTTGATCTGGTTTATCAGCTCTACGTTGTTTGTGATGTGCAGCTACTTCCCCGCCAGTACGCTCGCATTCCGGTGCGCGATGGCCTCAATCGAAATCATCGGATTTACGCCGGATGCGCTCGGGAATGAAGAGCCATCCATCACAAACAGATTCTTCACTTCCCAAGTCCCGCCGTGCGGATTCGTCGCCGACGTGTATGGCGAATCCCCCATGCGTGCAGTGCCCATGATGTGAAACGAAAACAGCGCCAACTGCGCATTGCCCCATCCCGCCGCATCCATGTCTCGCACGAATTGTTCTAATGTTCCGTTTTTGCCGGGCTCGTAAGAACACAGCCTTGTGTGCGGCGAATAGATACGCTGCGCGCCGGCCGCTTCCAAGATTTCCGTCGCACCCCGAAATCCGCGCTGCAGATGCCGCCGGTCGTAGTCCGAAAGCGAATAGCTTGTGACGGGATGCCCTTCGCGGTCGGTGGTTACCCGGCCTTCACCACGGTCGCGCACGAGCACGCCGATTGCGGTCGTGTTTTTCAGCCGCTCCATCCTGGCGCGAAAATCCCGCGGCTCGCGCCACGGCATCGCTGCCATTGCGATGACCGGCTGCAGCGCCGTTGTCTCATACTTAACACCGTAATTCGCCGTCAAAAAACAGTGCTGGTCAGAGTAAATGGCCTGCATGGTCCCTTCCCACGGACGAATCTCTTCCTCGAACACGCCACACACGTTCGAAACGGGATGCAGGTGCAAGTGCCGCCCAATGTGCCGGTTTTCCAATTCCGACCGCAACAGCAACGCTGCGGTATGAATTGCGCCGCACGCCACCACCACGTGTCTGCATTTCACCACGATGCGATGACCTGTTTTCGTTCGTGCTTCAACTCCTGTCGCGACACCACGGTCCACGCGTACGCGTTCGGCCCGCGTTTCCACCACGAATTTCGCGCCGTGTTCCTGCGCGTCCGCCAGCCACGTCTTCACTGTCGACTGTTTCGCTCCAATGGTGCAACCGTATCCGCAATATCCGCACAATTTGCCTTGCTCGCAACCAACGACGTTGCGCGGCATCGCATCCACATGCCAGCCGAGCCGCCGCAGCCCCCGCTCCATCACCTGTTCGCGTTGAGAGACGCGGTTGTGTTTCCGGTTCACACTCAATCTTTCGCAAACCACATCCAGGCTTCGCGCATATTCCGAGCCGCGAACCCACTCCGCGCCGGCGTCCGCCCACTCGTCGCGAATGTCGTCCGGCGTTCGAAACGACGTGGTGTAGTTCACTACCGTCCCGCCACCCAGGCATTCGCCGGCCAACAATCCCACGCTGTGGTCTCGCGTCGAAGCAAAACCAAACTCCGTGTACAGCCGTTCGAACCCTTTCAGTTCCGCGCCATCAAAATCTGCGTCATCAAAATATCCGCCCGCTTCCAGAACAATCACTTCCTGGCCAGCCGCAGCCAGCACGGCCGCAGCGACTCCTCCGCCCGCGCCGGAACCAATCACGCACGCATCGCATTTCAGCGTCGTGTCCTGCTGCGGCGTTGTCACATTGAGTCGTCGCGGCGCATCCGGCCGTTGCACACCAATCGGCCCTGGATACCCGATCTGTTTCCAGACTGCATTCGCTCCACTCGCTGCGCCTGGCAGCATCACATATAAAAATCCGATCGCTTTGCGCAGTGCCTGAAACGCCGCTCGCCGCAGCGCCACAGAACTATCCGCCCACGAGAGCAACATCCGGCACTTGTCTTCTTCGGGAAGTTCCGAAAACCGTGTGAAGCCGCCTACTTCAAAAAATGAATGCAGCGGCGAATCCCAAAGATCCAGCAGGTTCAAGAATTCCCAGCGGTCAATCACCCGCGGATTGAAATCCAGCGCGGCCGCCAGCGCTTGCGGCACGCCGAGCTCCACCGCCGACGGCCATCCCGGTGCCGCCGGCAAAAACGCATCGCAAATCGCGCACAGCGCCTGATACTGTCGCTCAGTCAGCTCCATAGGAAGTCCACGCGCGGCGAGTCTACCAGCTTCCGCCTGCTTTGGAGCACCCTCATCGAAAAGCGAACCTGCTAGCGTCATTGCGTGCCGTGCGATGGCACTTCTATCCAGTTGCGATGTTTCGACGCCAACTTTCTCCGATTGTTGTAATATCCCTCCGCATTCTCAGGCACTTCTTTTTCTTTGAGGACCCATGACGCGCAACTCGCTTCTTCTCGCACTCGCCACTGCTTTCATCGCGTTCTCCACTCCGGCCCAGGACGCCAAACCAGCAGCCACGCCGTCGGCTCCTCCGCCACCCGTGGTCTCCCCTGAAGTTCACGCCGACAACCGTGTCGTTTTCCGTCTTCGCGCGCCCAACGCCAAAGAAGTCGCCGTCGCCATCGAGGGTTCCACTACTCCGCTCCCGCTACAAAAAGACGAACAAGGCGTCTGGAGCGGTACCTCCGATCCGCTGACTCCCGATTTTTACGGCTACTCGTTTCAGGTTGACGGCGTCACCGGCTTCGATCCCTCCAACTATCGTGTGAAGCCCAACTTTCTCTATCGCGCCAGTGAACTCCACATCCCCGGCCCCCCGTCGCTCACCTGGGAAACCAACGATGTTCCGCACGGTGAAATTCATCATCACTTCTATAAGTCTGGCGTGGTCGGCGATCATCGCGGCTACTACGTCTACACTCCTCCCGGCTATGATCCACGCGACAAAAAAACTTTTCCCGTCCTCTACCTTCTCCACGGCTACAGCGACGACGCCAGCGGCTGGTCCGCCGTCGGCCGCGCCAACGTCATCCTCGACAATCTCATCGCCACCGGCAAAGCCAAGCCCATGCTCATCGTCATGCCGCTCGGCTACGGCGAACCCAAAATCCTTGAACCCAACTCCGGCGCTTTTCGCGATCGCTCGATCACCGACCGCAATTTCGACAAATTTCGCGAAGCCCTCCTCACCGAAGTGATTCCGCGCGTCGAATCTGAATACCGCGTTGACAAAAACCGCACCGCTCGAGCGATCGCCGGCCTTTCCATGGGTGGCTCCGAATCCTTGCTCACCGGTCTCAACACTCTCGACAAATTTGCCTGGATCGGCGCCTTCAGCTCCGGCGGCTTTACTCCCGAATTCGACAAGGAATTTCCTTCGCTCGACGCCAAGTCCAATCAACAAATCAAATTGCTTTGGATCGCCTGCGGCACGGAAGACCGCCTCATCGACATCAACCGCACCTTCCGCAAGTGGCTCGCCTCCAAAAATATCGCGCACGCCGACATCGAAACTCCCGGCCTGCACACCTGGATGGTCTGGCGCCGCAACCTCACCGACTTCGCCCAACTCCTCTTCCGCTGATTTGTAGCGGCCGCTTGCGGTTTGCTCTGAGCCACGAGGGGAGGCGAAGCGTATTTGAACGGCAATCCGGTTGTCATTCCGAGCGAAGCGAGGAAAGCTGCTTGTCCCCTTCGCCGGCGTGCGTTTTTTTCTTAACGCTTGCCCATACCGGCCCACTCCCATTACTATCCGAACCGCTCACCACACCGAGGTCACTCCATGAATCGCATTCTCAAACTCACAGTCTTCATCGCCGCCGTCTTCTCCGCCGCACAAAGCGCTTCCGCCCAGGAATGGTCCCAGCCCTGGGCCCGCGAACGCATCGCCAAATCGCCGCGCCACAGTGAATGGGCCAGCATCAAACACGATGGCCGATCCGTCGAGACGCTTATCGTCTATCCCGAAACCAAAGACAAGCGCCCCGTGGTCCTCGTCATTCACGAAATTTTTGGTTTAAGTGATTGGGCCCAGGAACTCGCTGACGAAGTCGCCGCCGCCGGCTACATCGCTGTCGCTCCCGACCTGCTCTCCGGCACGGGGCCCAATGGCGGACGCACCAAAGACTTTGGCGCCGACGGTGTCCGCGAAGCCATCGGCAAGCTGCCGCCTGATCAGGTTACGGCCGACCTCAACGCCGCCGCCGATTACGGGCTGAAGCTCCCTGCTTCCAACGGAAAACTTTTTGTCGCCGGCTTCTGCTGGGGGGGTGGACAAACCTTCCGCTTCGCCACCAATCGCGCGGATCTTTCCGGTGCATTTGTCTTCTACGGGCCGCCGCCTGCCAAAGACGCCCTGGCCAGCATCAAAGCTCCTGTCTACGGCTTCTACGGCGGCAATGACTCCCGCATCAACGCCACCATCCCCGAAACAACCGAGGCCATGAAAGCTGCTGGCAAAACGTACGCTCCCGTCACCTACGACGGCGCCGGCCACGGCTTCATGCGCGCCGGCGAAACTCCCGACGACACCAATCCCGCCAACAAGACTGCCCGCGAACAAGCCTGGGCCCGCTGGAAATCCCTCATGTCCAAATAGATCGGTAAACTCCATCGCTTCTTCAGGCGTGTACGACAGGAGATGCTTCTCGTCGAAGGCAGCCGTTTCAGGCGGCCCGCACTACCCTGTTCGACCGTTCGAGTTTTTCGCGGTCGACGGGCCTGTTTGCAATTTCTAACCTCTAACTTCCTTTTTCCATTTTCTATTCTCTCGCCGCCGGCTCCACAACCAGTCGCGCAATCCCCAAAGCCACCCCAGCCATAGCAAATCCGGCAATCACGTCCACCACGTAGTGCCATCCGGTAGTAACCGTCGACACCGTCACCAAACACGCCATCGCTACACCCACAATCCGCAAACCTCGGATCGGCCACAAAGCTCGCGCCGACAGCACTGCCCAAATCACATGAAATGACGGAAAGGACACGACCCCTACCACTGCCGCTGTCTTCGATCCGCTATGTAACGCGATGATGGATGCCTCGCAAGCTTTCTGAGCGGCATTTCCGGCGAACTCCGAACCGGCCCACGGCCCGATTGCGGGCATCAGCGTAAAGATCGGAAATGAAATCAGGAACGCCGCTGCATTCGCCACAATGAATTGTTCCGCCGCCTCCCGCCGTCCCAAAATCCCTGGCAGGAACATCGCTATCGGCAGCAGCAAATAAAGTACGTCATAACTCTTGTCCGATAGGATTTGCCAATGCGGATGCGCCGCCGTCCACGCAGCAATCGCCGGCACATTTAATCCCAACGCCATGTCCATTCTTGCTAACAACACATCCCGCAGAGGAAACTCAAACCGTACTGAAAGCACCGCCATGGACGGTATGATCGCCACCAGCAGCATGACCCATGGCAATGTTAGAGCTGCATTCCGCTTCTCATACGATTTCACGTCGTTGTAGATGATTGCCGGCAGCAGCACCACCGGGAAAATCACCGCGCTCGTCAGCGCAATTCCCTGCCATCCTGACCCAGACCGTGTCCATAATCCCCACGTCGTCGCGCCCAGCAATATCCCGTACACGCACACCATGAACACGTGTACTCTTCGGCTCGACCCCAAACCTACCCATTCCGTCCTGTGCATTTCGCCTCGGAGAATACGAACCCGCAAACACTCCTAGAGTGCCGCAGCCACATACCTAGCTGTTGCTGATTTTCTTTCCCGTTGTCTTGTTGTTACCAGCAAATGGATTTCGACGTCCGCTGCGTCCCGTCGGGCACTAGCTCTACACTTCTTTACGCTCTCCCAAATTCTGCTAGGACCTATTCCACATCGCCCCCGCAATCCGGTGACTCTCGGCGCCTACCTGCCGTATACTCGCTGCAACTTGCCCACCAACTCCCCTTCATTCCGCCAACAGCTCCTCGCCTTCGCCGCCATTGCGAATTGCGCCATCATCGCGGCCTCGTTAGCTACCCTCGGCCTGAATGAACCCGGCGCCGGAGCCGCAACGCGATTCACCGCCAGGTTCGCAATTGTCTTCTTCCTGATCGGCTTCGCCGCTCCCGGCCTGCGCAAATGGCTCGCTGGGTTTCCTGATGTCTGGCTCTGGATGCAGGCCTTCGTCGCCGCGCAATTTGTCCACTTTGCGGCCGTCATCTTGCTGCATGCCGCTTTCGCGGAACACGGTCTGCATCTCGGTATCCGGGAAGTTGCGATCGTGCTCGCCGGTTTCACCGCCGTCGTTGGAATCGGACTAACCGCCATGCCCTTGCCAGGGCGTCGCATCCGCTCCGTCATTCACATTTTTCTGATTTATGTGATTCTCCTGATTCTCGCAGCCGATTATTCCCAGCATCCCGTCAAGCCACTGCGCTGGATGCTCATACCCATCGTTCTGGCCTTCCTGCTGCGCCATCTCCCGCGCCGCACTCCCATCCAGGATGCCGGCGAGCAGAGCGAGAAAAGTTCCCGCGAACCGTTAGCAATAACGCCCGCACGCACCTA
>Ga0207641_10001207_pt1 | contig 25859 bp, 21 predicted proteins | sample KBSSwiS62_FD_184306 | JGI IMG/M metagenome (GOLD analysis project Ga0207641, IMG submission 184306) | Switchgrass rhizosphere microbial communities from Kellogg Biological Station, Michigan, USA - KBS Switchgrass S6-2 (SPAdes) (version 2) | ecosystem: Host-associated > Plants > Roots >... | reverse complement strand
CCGGGAATGGTCAGCTCGCGCGAGCCTTGTTGTTGCCATTGCGGCGGCAGGCCGTTGATTTCGTCCTGCGGCCATTTTCCCTTCATTGCGAGGACTCGCGTGTGCGGACCGGACAGCTTGTCGATGCTGGCAACCAACTCGGGGAGCGGAGCGAACGCGCGGGCGACCACGGTGTCGAAGACTCGACCTGCGATTGTTTCCGCCCGCCCATGCAACCCCTCGACATTCGAAAGGCCCAGAGTACGCGCGGCGTGCTGCACAAAGCGGATCTTCTTGCCGTTGGAATCAATGAGGGTAAAGCGCCGCTGCGGGTTCAGCACGGCCAGCGGCAGACCGGGAAACCCGGCGCCGGTGCCAACATCCGCCACGCTCGTTCCCTGCAGATCCGGATGAATGGCGAGACTGTCGAGCAGATGATGAGTCAACATCTGGTCGCGGTCGCGGATGGCGGTGAGGTTGTAGGTGCGGTTCCAGCGCTCCAGCTCATCGAGCAGGTGAACGAGCCGCGCGGCATCCGCATCACTGAGTGTGACACCGAGAGCCGCGGTGCCCTGGATCAGGTGTTCGACTATGCTCAAAAAAGCTCCCGCAGGATGATTGCACGATGAGAGAGCCGGCACTGTGAGACTGCTGCTCGTTGAAGATGATGCCATGATCGGGGAAGCGCTGCGGACGGGCCTGCGGCGTGATGGCTTTGCCGTGGACTGGGTGCGGGACGGTGATTCGGCGGACCAGGTTTTGCGCACGGAAGCCTTTGACCTGCTGTTGCTGGACCTGGGGCTGCCGCGCAAGGACGGCCTGCAACTCCTGAAATCCCTGCGTGCGCGCAACGAAATGCTGCCCGTACTCATTATTACTGCACGGGATGCGGTATCCGATCGCGTGCAGGGCCTCGATGCGGGTGCGGATGATTACCTGGTCAAGCCTTTCGACCTCGACGAGCTCGCCGCGCGCATCCGCGCTTTGCTACGCCGAAAGTCCGGGCGGACCGTGCCGGAAGTCGAGCACCTCGGTGTCACCCTGGACCCGGCATCTCATCGGGTCACGAAGGAAGGCCGTGAAGTCACGTTGTCACCGAAGGAATTCGCGCTGTTGCACCTGTTGATGGAGCGGCCGGGAAACATCCTGTCGCGTCCCCAAATCGAAGAACGTCTGTACGGTTGGGGTGAGGAAGTAGAAAGCAACGCGGTGGAAGTACACATTCACAGTCTCAGGCGCAAGTTGGGATCCGACTTCATCGTCAATGTCCGCGGCGTGGGCTACCGGGTCCGTCCCGCATGAATTCAGTCCGCGCGCGGCTTCTCATCTGGCTGTTGGGCGGCGTCCTGTTTGTTGGCGCGGTTGGAGGTTGGTTCGTTTATCGTAACGCGCTCGCGGAGGCGGACGTGTTCTTCGACTACCACCTGCGGCAGACCGCGCTGCTCCTGAGCGATCAGCCCGTTGAATACCTGTTGACTCCGGACATTCCGCAGACCACCGCGGACTACGATTTCGTCGTGCAGGTCTGGACGCTCGACGGTGTGCGTGTCTATTTGTCTCGGCCCCATGCGGTGTTGCCCGCGATCACGACACTGGGGTTTTCAACAGCCAGCACCAGCGAGGGCCGGTGGCGCATGTTTGGTGTCCAGGCACCGACGAAAGTCATACAGGTTGCGCAGCCGATGCGCGTGCGCGAGCGTCAGGCAGTTGAGCTGGCGCTGCGGACGCTGACTCCATTTGTTCTGTTGATGCCGATGCTGGTCCTCTTCATCTGGTTTGCCGTGGGCCACTCGCTGGAACCGCTGAGGCGCCTGACCTCGTTGGTCCAGTCCAGGAAGGTGACGGCGCTCGATCCCTTGCCCGCGGGCAATCTGCCGGGGGAAGTTCAGCCTCTCGTCGGTGCTCTCAACGAGCTCCTGCGGCAACTCGGGGCTGCCTTGGAACGGGAGCGGGGCTTTCTGGCAGACGCCGCTCACGAGCTGCGAACTCCACTGACCGCCTTGCATCTGCAGATGGGAATGCTCGCACGGGCGGCGAACGAAGCGGAACAAGCGGATGCGATGGAAAAACTGTCTGCCGGTGTGCAACGGGCGATCCGACTCGTCGAACAGTTGCTCTCGTTGGCCCGACAGGAACCGCGTGCGGACGTGGTTCGCCGGCGGCTGCGATTTGATGACCTGGCTCGCGACGTCGTGGCTGAGATGGTGCCGCTGGCGGATGCCCGGAAGATCGATCTCGGTATTTCCGCTTCGCAGGCTGCATATGTCCTCGGAGATGCCGAGGCACTTCGTACATTGGTGCGGAACCTCGTCGACAATGCTGTCCGCTATACACCGATGGGTGGGCGGATCGACGTTTCAGTGCAGGATGCCGACGCGCCCGGCACCAGTCACGGCGCCGTCCTGCGGGTGGTTGATACGGGACCGGGCATCCCTCCGGATGAACGGAAACGTGTTTTCGACCGGTTCTACCGTACGCCCGGCACCTCGCCGCCGGGAAGCGGACTCGGCATGGCGATCGTGAAGACCATCGCCGATGCCCATGGCGCAGCAATCGCGCTGGACACCGACCCCAACACACACGGCCTGTCCGTCACGGTGTCCTTCCCCTTCTGCTAGGAGCCTGTCTGACTAATGGGCGGGGCGCGCAGCCCGCCGTCGCGAGGCTGGGGGACGGCCGCAGCAGGCGAACATTAGTCAGACAGGCTCCTAGGCCCCCTCGCCAGTGAGAGGGACTTCACGTCTGCGGAATCCCGCGGATTGCGATTGATGCGCTGCATTTAATGTATGTGTACCTGATCACACTTCCGCAGAACTCCGAAGGGTAGCTTTGCAGCACGGTGTGTCCGCGGACGGATCAATGGCCAACGAAAACCAATTGCTCGAGATGTCCGCCAAGATCCAAACCGCGGTGAACGGCGTCATCGCCCGCGGCTGCAAGCTGCCCGCGTAGACCGCAACACCGGCGCCCCGATCATGGCTGTACTCGACCCTCGTAACGGCACGGTTGTCATCCGTGTTGTCTACGATGGGGCGCCCATGGCCGGCAAGAGCACGAGTGTCGCTGCTCTCGGCCGGGGCCTCGGCTCTGATGTGTATTCGCCCGGCGAAGTGAGCGGGCGAACGCTTTATTTCGACTGGCTCGACTACACCGGCGGACAGTTCGAAGGCCGCCGGATCCGTTGCCAGATCATCAGCGTGCCGGGTCAGGCCGTCCTGGCCCCGCGCCGGCGGCGTCTGCTGGAATCAGCCGATGCCATCGTGTTTGTCGGTGACAGCTCACCCGCGGGTTTCATTTCGGATCGCGGTTACCTGAGCGGCCTGGCGCGCGTGTTGAAACAGCTTCCCGGCCCGCCGGTGGGCCTGGTGCTACAGGCCAACAAGCGCGACCACCCCCACGCCATCCCCTTGGATCAGATCCGCTCGATGACGGAATCGATGGGGTTGCGCATCGGCGTGGTCGAGTCAGTTGCCAGGAACGGCGTGGGAATCCGCGAGGCTTTTGTGTCTGCCATGCGTATCGCGTTGGAGCGGGTGCGGGAGCTGATGCGAACAAAGCAGCTGTTGGAGGCACGTCCTCAGGCCGATACGCCGCAGGAGCTGCTCGCACTGTTGAAGAAGAGCGAGGAAGGCAACAGCCTGCAATACGCGGCTGAAGTCGAGTTGATTCATGCGCGCGTGAGTGATGTGCGTCCTCAGTCAATTGTCTCGGAGGCTATTGCGCAGGCCACACGTGAGAACGAAACGGTTGCCGTTGGTCATGTGCCCGCGCCACCGGACGCGCGCGTCGAGAGTGGACTGGTATGGCCGCCCGTCGATGGACGAGCGGTGCTCCACGAAATTGCAAAAGCACACATCCAACTGAGCTGTTCGGCGCAAGGTGACTGGTCCGGCGTCGCTCAGGATCGGTGGCAGATTTACTCTGCCGCGTCCGCGGTCTTCGACGACATCAACGCCGGCAGGATGGTGTTGGTGGAGGCAGCCCGTTCCCATGCCAACGGCGATCGGTCACAGGATCGGTGTGTCGCGCTGGCCAATGATGGGCAGGGACGCTGGCGCTTGTGGCAGATCACCCGCCTCGGCACGGCCGAAGCAGCTGCCAAGCCGCCTATTGCCGCTGTAAGCGCCTGATCTGAAAGGCCAACCGTCTTAAGGATCCCTTAAGTCTCCGCCCTCAATATACGCATCAGGGCCTTCGGGCCAATGTGCGAATTCTATTGAGTGGAGACCGTCATGAACGTCAGCGCGTTTGTCAGAAATCAGATGTTCGGTGTACTGCTCGGCGCGGCTGCCGTCGCAGCTCCCGTAGGTGCGTTGTATGCGCTCGGCGCGACAGGCACCGCACCCGCCGCTGCAACTCAGCCCGCCCCCGTTGTCCCGGCACCTGCGACCGGCAATCCCAACGCCGTGCTCCCGGACTTCAGCACCATGGTGCAGAAGTACGGTCCGGCCGTCGTCAACATCAGTGTTGTATCCAAGGTCCCGACTTCCTTTAACCCCGGTGACCAGGGTGACTCCGGCGATGATGACGATGACGACTCCGGCCAGGGCCAGCAGGGTCCTCAGGGGCAAAACCCGTTTGGTCCCAATAGTCCCTTTGCTCCTTTCTTCCGTGGCTTCCCCATCCAGCCTCCTCAGCAGGGGCCCATGCATGGTGAAGGCTCCGGCTTCATCGTCAGCCCCGACGGCACGATCCTGACCAACGCGCATGTTGTGAATGGCGCGAGCGAGGTGACCGTGCGCCTGACGGATCGCCGCGAGTTCACCGCGAAGGTCATTGGTGTCGATACCAAGAGCGACGTGGCGGTCATTCGCATACCGGCGAAGAACCTGCCAACAGTCAAACTCGGCGACACGCACAACCTGAAGGTGGGTGAATGGGTCGTCGCGATCGGTGCGCCGTTTGGATTCGAGAACAGCGTGACCGCGGGCATCGTCAGTGCGAAGGGCCGTACGCTGCCTGACTCCGGCTACGTGCCGTTCATTCAGACCGACGTGCCCATCAACCCGGGTAACTCGGGTGGTCCGTTGTTCAACATGCGCGGCGAAGTGGTTGGCATCAACTCACAGATCTACACCCGCTCAGGGGGTTACCAGGGCGTGTCCTTCTCGATCCCGATTGATGTCGCAATGGGTGTCAGCACGCAGCTGCAGACCCATGGTCATGTGACGCGCGGCAAGCTCGGAGTCGTGATTCAGAACGTCGATCAGGGCCTGGCGGACTCGTTCGGGTTGCCCAACCCCGAAGGCGCGCTGGTCTCGAGTGTCGAGAAAGGCGGCGCCGCGGCGCTGGCCGGTGTCGAGCCGGGCGATGTGATCCTGAAATTGAATGGCCAGCCCGTGAACCAATCCAGCGAGTTGCCTGCTGAAGTGGCGGCACTCCAGCCTGGGAGCACGGTCAAGCTGGAACTCTGGAGGAACCACGCTTCCCGTGAAGTGAGCGTCAAGCTCGCTTCAATGGATGACAAGCGGACTGCGTCCAACGTCGACCATGGTGGGCAGTCGGGCGGCAAGATTGGACTTGCGGTGCGACCGTTGACTGCTGAGGAGCAGCGACAGGCTAAGACGCAGGGTGGCCTGCTCGTAGAGCAGGCAAAGGGGCCCGCACTGAACGCAGGCTTGCAGCCTGGCGACATCGTTGTCGCCGCGAACGGCGCTCCGGTGTCGAGTGTTGAGGATCTGCGGTCGGCTGTTGAGAAGTCTAAGAGTCATATCGCGCTGTTGGTGCAGCGGGGTGAGAACCGGTTGTTTGTGCCGGTGCGGGTTGGCTGATGAAGGCTGGTGACGATCCAGCGGTGCTCGCAGGCTGACCGGCGCGCATCGGCCAGCCGTTCGATCAACGTTGTTCCAGGGCGGGCAGGCGATTGCCCGCTGGGGCCGGCTCCCTCACTCCCGGGGGGTCGGCCCTTTTTCTGCCAGCGCTTCTTCCAGCTCGCTCGTGAGGGGTTTCAGGAAGAACGACTCTTCCGGCATCACACGGGCTTTGATTCCGCGTTTGCGGAGCGTCTCGGCGACGACGGGTCCAACTGCCGCCACGACGGTGTTGGAAAGCGCTTTGAGTATGGTGGCTTCGGGCGCTATGGAGAACAGCCTTTCGACTTGCGGCGTGCTGGTGAAAGCCAGCGCGTCGATCTCGCCCGCTTCGAGGCGGGTGACGAGGTTCTGCACGGCCTCGTCATCCGCCGCGTCGGCGTAGACATACGGCGCAACTGTGGACACAGTCGCGCCAGCTTGCTGGAGGAAGTCGGTTAGCGGCTTGTTGGGTTCTGTACCGTAGAGCTGCAGGCCGATCCTGCGGCCTTTCAGATCCTGTGATCGGAGGCTGTTGATAATCCCTTCGGTTGTTGGAACCTCGGCGGCGATATCCGGCTTGAAGCCGAGCTCGCGTAACACACGGGCTGGCTTCGGACCGCGGGTGATTTTGCGGACCGGGCCGAGCGCTTTGATGAAGGTATCCTTCAGCGCCGGCTCGCTCCTCTCAATGCACGACAGGATGCGACGCAGTCCTTCGCCGGTCAGCAGAATCAGATCGTCGCAGGAACCGCTCGCGAACCGGCGGCTCCATTCCAGAACAGGTGCGGGATCCGGCGCATCGAGGATGGCCACCATCGGGCAACGGACGACGGTGGCGCCGCGGCGTTCGAGCATCGACGCGAAGATCTCGACTTCGCGCGTCTCGGGGATGGCGATGACTCGGCCTTTGAGGGGTTGGGTGTCCATGCGACTTATCTTACGCCGTCGCCGCGGATGAGGATGGCGCGGATGCGCCATCGAGGACCCCGCTGTATACGCACGGGACGAATCCCAGCGGAGTGTTCTGCGCGACGCGCGACATCGGGGCAGGCGGCGCCACCTCGCCGCCTACCCAGATATCGCCCCCTCGCTGCCTAATCAGCTATCGCGACTGCCCCATCGATCGCGACGCTCGATGCGGACGGCAACGCCCACGTCAGCCATTGGCGCTGTAGAGTTAGGACCAGGACGAATGCCAATGCAGCGAGCACTCCGAAGGTAGCGAAGCCGAGCTGGTAGCTACCTGTGCTTTCTCTGGCAATACCCATCACTACCGGGAGGTAGAAACCACCGATGCCGCCAGCCGCTCCAATGATTCCGGTCATGATTCCCGTCTTCCCTTTCCATCGATGCGGTACCAACTGAAAGGTCGCGCCATTCCCCAGCCCGAAACAGAAATACAGCGCCACGAGCAGAGCTATGCCTCCGGCCAAAGGCGGCATCAGGGTTGCAAAGGCGAAATTGCACAGCGAGATGGCAACCAGCAGCACCAGCAACACTTTGACTCCGGACAAGCGATCGGCGACCAGGCCCCCTACCGGGCGAATCATCGCGCCCGTCAGCGAAAGCAAGGCCATGAGGAACCCGGCATCGAGCTTGCTGATTTGATATTGCGTGGTCAGGAGGAGGCTGACGTAGGAAGACATTCCAACGAAGCCGCCGAACGTGATGCTGTACACGAGCATGATCACCCACGTGTCACGTTCACCCAACACGGAGAGGTACTTGCGCGGCAGCACCGCGAAAGCAAGAACAGCGCCCAGCGCAGGCAGAAGCAGTTGTCCTGTTTTCCCTGCACCGAAAACCCCGGCGTTGACCAACAGTACGAGGGCAATCAGACCCACAATGGAGATTCCGAGGCCGGCGAACGCGCGTGGGGCACTGCCCGACTTGGGGCTTCGGTCTTCTGCCCAGAAAAATACCGCGACTGCGGTAAGCGCAAGCAGAGGGATCACTGCCATCGTGGCACGCTGCCAGCCGAAACTCTGTGCCAGGCCAGGAAACAGAAATCCGTCTACCACTGCTCCGATGTTGCCCGCGGCCGCCAATCCAAGAACGAGGCCTTGTACGCGCGGCGGATAGCTGCTGCCCGCCATCGGCAACGCGATGGCGAAACTGGCACCACCAACACCGAGAAACACACCTAGAACCAACAGCAGTGTGTAGGTGGGAACAATCGGCAGCAGCAGAACAAACGCCGGTATGGATGACAGTCCTATGCCGAGCAGCGCGAGTGGCTTGCCATTTGTCGACTGGAACAGGTTGCCGAACGTCACGCGCACGATGGATGCCGCGAGGACGGGCACGGCCACCAGAAAGCCGGACTGGATGGGCGTGAGCGAAATCTGCTTGGAAATGAACGGCGCCAACGGGCCGAACATCACCCAGGTGGTAAAGCCGGTGTCGAAATACAGGAAGCAGGCCAGCAATGCCTTCCAGTTACCGCTTCGAAGTGATGCGACCAGATGACCCATTGTTATCCCCTTCGCCCAATTGCGTGCGCAAAAAAAAACGCCACCGCTCGGTGCGGATCGCTAGGGTTGCGTTCCGTTCGAGGCGGCGGCGTTGCCTGGCTGGCCCGTCAGCGGGCCAGTGTGTTGGGAGTGAGGATGCAAGCGATGTGCCATGGTGTTAGGGCGCGTTTGAGGCGGCTGCGGGGGCCGTGCTGCCCGTCAACGGGGCGCATGACAGTGGTTTTGCACGATGTTAGAGCGGGGGACGACGACCGAACGTACTGCAGGCCGGACACCTTTTCGGAATCGCAGCCGCAACCGTCGCCTCGCGCTGACGGCTGGCCGCGGCCGTGACGCGGATCGGATGCGGCTACCGCTGGGTTTCGAAGCTCTGGGGGTCGAAGGCCCCGCCGTCGAAGAATCGTTCGATCTTGGTGTCGTCCGCGGGAATGTCCTCGCTGATCGACGCCAGAGCGGCCCGATACAGGTCGGGTCGGTAGGTGGCGCGCACTGCCGCTACCTGGTTCGGCGCAAACTCGATCTGCTTCCACCGCAGCATCTGCTCATAAAACCACAAAGCGTGGCTCACCCACGGAAACGTCGCGTTGTGACGCGAAGGGGTGAAGAAATCTTCCAGCTGAACCGCTGGAGTGTTGGTTGTCAGTGTGAGGCGGCTGCCGAGCGCCTGCTGCAGCAGATCCGCGGGAGCGCCCACATAACGTGGCTGAGCCAATAGCTTTGCCAACTCTGCATGATTTTCCGGCTGGTCACACCAGCGTGATGCGCGATATATCGCGCGCATCAGCGCCGCCAACTGCTTCGGATGTCGCTGGGCCCACTCCAACCGACAGCCAAGCACTTTCTCCGGGCTGGACGGCCATATCGCCGTCGTCGGCACTACGATAGTGCCGACTCCTGCGTGCACAGCAACGCTGTTCCAGGGTTCACCAACGCAAAAGCCGTCAATTTGACCGGCTCTCAATGCATCAACGAGAAACGGCGGCGGTATGACGACCAGCCGGACATCTTTATCAGGATCAATGCGTCCCGCGGCAAGCCAATAGCGCAGCTCATAATTGTGACAGGAGAACGGATACACCATCGCAAAGGTGAGCGGCTCTGACCTGCGTAAAACAACCCGCTCGAGCGCAGTGGCGTGGACGCCCGGCTTCGCGCCGACGGTAGCGCCCTCTTGCGTCATCTGCTCCCACAGTCGCAGGGACACCGTGATGGCATTGCCACCCAGGCCCAGGGCGAAGGGCGCGATGACGGGCACCCGGACGTGTCCGATACCGAGAGTCGAGGCAACGGTCATCGGGCCCAGCATGTGAGCAGCGTCGAAGTGCCCGATCACCACCCGGTCCCGGATATTGGCCCACGATGTTTCACGAACGAGCGCGAGCTCGAGGCCTTCTTCCGCCGCGAAGCCTCGCTCGGCGGCAACCACCAGGCTCGCGCAATCCAGCAGGGGCATGAATCCCAGAATCACTTTCATTTCAACAGCCTCGTGGCCGTGACCAGGCTCTGCGCAACTTCGGCGACGCGTCGGTTTTCGTTCATGGCTGCCTTACGCAACAGGCCGTACGCGGCCTCCTCGGTGATACCGCGCTCTTTCATGAGAATGCCCTTCGCGCGTTCAACGATTTTTCGATCCTCCAGCTCCTGTTTGGCGCGCTCCAGCTCGTCGCGCAACTGGCTGAATGCATTGAAGCGGCTGACGGCCATATCGAGGATGGATTTGACCCGCTCTTTGCGCAACCCGTCGACAACGTACGCGCCAACCCCCGACTCCACGGCCGCGCGGATCATGTCGGTATCCGAGTGATCAACAAACATCGCAATCGGCCGCTGGACGCAGCGTGAAACCTGGAACATCTGCTCCAGAACATCGCGGTTGGGGTTCTCCAGATCTATGAAAATGACATCTGGATCTGCGTCGACTATGCGTCGTAGCAGGTTCTGCATGTCGCGCACGACAGAAACATGGGTGTACCCAGCCTCCCGCAATCCCTCTTCGAGGATTGAGGCTCGTGTGACGTTCTGATCCACCAGGAGGATTCGAAGCGCTGGGTCGGACATTCCGCGGAAGCTGCAACGCTTGTGCCATTTGGCTGCCGACCGCTGTGGAGGGGCATGAGCTAGCCCTGCGCGCACAGGCCTGGTGCAGGCCAACGGTCGTTTGCCCCTTCAGTGACCGCCGTCGGCAACGTTGAGCCCTCCTACAGCGACTCGAGGGGTGGCACGCGGGTTGCACCTGCTCAACCACACATACGACCCACTATTTGGGTCGAGGGCAACGCCGCCGATTCACTACGCTTTGATGCGTAGGCGAACCGCGCGGCGTTTTTTTTTGCTGAGGCGCAAATGAACGTACGCTCGAAACTGCTGGTGGTTGGCAATGGAATGGTGGGGCATCGATTCCTGGAATCGCTGCCGACGAATTCATCGTTCGACGTCACTGTGCTGGGTGAGGAGCCGCGGGCTGCATACGATCGTGTGCAACTGTCCGCGTTCTTCTCGGGTAAGACCGCTGACGACCTGTCGTTGGTTTCGCCCGGTTTCTTCGCGAACAACGGGATTGCGCTGAAGCTGAACGAGCGTGCTGTCGCGATTGATCGCGCGGCGCGCAGAGTGCGTACGTCCAGCGGTTTGGAGTTGGAGTACGACGTTCTCGTGCTCGCGCTGGGATCCTTCCCGTTTGTGCCACCCATTCCTGGGCGCGACCGCCCGGATTGTCACGTGTATCGGACGATCGAGGACCTGGAGGCAATCAGAGCCAGTGCCACGGGAGCGCGCGTGGGCACCGTCGTCGGCGGCGGCCTGCTCGGCCTGGAGGCCGCCAAGGCGCTGCGAGATCTCGGGCTGGAGACAAACGTTGTTGAGTTTGCTCCGCGGCTGATGGCGATACAGGTTGATGACGGCGGCGGCGGCATGCTCCGCCGCAAGATCGAAGCGCTGGGCGTTCGGGTGCACACCAGCAAGAACACGAAGAGCATCGAGGCCGGTCAGAGTGCCCGCCATGTTATGAATTTCAATGATGGGAGCTCGCTGGAAACGGACGTTATTGTGTTTTCGGCAGGCATACGCCCGCGCGATGACCTGGCCCGGGCCAGCGGGCTGGTGGTGGGTGATCGAGGCGGCATCGTCATCGATGACTATTGCCGGACGTCGGACTCCGCCATTTACGCGATCGGCGAATGCGCGCTCTGGCGAGGCCGCACATTCGGTCTGGTGGCACCCGGCTACGACATGGCGCGGGTCGCGGCGCAGATGATAGTCACGAAGGCCAACGCCACGGGGGCGATGTCCGCCGACGTTGGAACTGCGGCTGCGGCGCATGCGGTGGCAGCGGCCTCGGCGACGGCGGTGACCGCGGCCCCGGCGGCGGCGATGACTGCGACCTCCGCGGCGGCGGTGGCGGCGGCACCGGCGATGGCAGCGACGTCTGCGATGGCGGCGGCACCGGCGGTGGCGGCGGCACCGGCGATGGCAGCGACGTCTGCGATGGCGGCGGCACCGGCGGTGGCGGCGGCACCGGCGATGGCAGCGACGTCTGCGATGGCGGCGGCACCGGCGGTGGCGGCGGCACCGGCGATGGCAGCGACGTCTGCGATGGCGGCGGCACCGGCGGTGGCGGCGGCACCGGCGATGGCAGCGACGTCTGCGATGGCAGCGGCACCGGCGGTGGCAGGGGCGCCGGCGATGGCAGCGGCATCTGCGGTAGCAGCGGCATCTGCGATAGCGGCGCCGCCGGCCTTTGCCGGCGCCGACATGAGCACCAAGCTCAAACTTCTTGGCGTCGCAGTGGCCTCCATCGGCGACGCGCATGCCGCGTCGCCCGGTGCGAGGGCGTACTCGTTCGTCGACGAACGCCGCGGGGTCTACAAGAAACTGGTGGTCAACGAGGACGGCAGCCGGCTGCTGGGGGCCGTGTTGGTTGGCGACACGGATGACTACGGCACTTGCCTGCAGATGATGCTCAACAGCCTGCCGCTGCCCGAGCACCCGGAAGACCTGATCCTGCCGCCTCGCGCAGGCACAAAGGCGACGGGTCTCGTCGCCCTCCCGGCAGAGGCGCAAGTCTGCTCCTGCAACAACGTCAGCAAAGGCGCCATCTGCTCTGCCGTCGAAAACGGCTGCACTACCCTAGGGGCGCTGAAAAAGGCCACGCGCGCTGCGACTTCATGCGGTGGCTGTGCTCCTTTGGTTACGCAGGTATTGCAGGCCGAACTGAAGCGAAAGGGTATGTCCGTCAACACTCACCTGTGTGAGCACTTCAGCTACTCGCGTCAGCAACTCTTCTCCCTCATCCGCGTCGGCGGTCTCCGCACCTTCGATGAGACTCTCGCCAAACATGGCCGCGGGCTGGGATGTGACATCTGCAAACCAACGGTGGCATCCATTCTGGCCTCCTGCTGGAACGAGTTCGTGCTCGGCGCGGAGCGCGCCTCCCTGCAGGACACCAACGACTACTATCTCGCCAACATGCAGAAGGATGGCACGTATTCCGTCGTGCCTCGTGTACCCGGCGGCGAGATCACACCTGAAAAGCTCATCGTAATAGGCGCAGTCGCCCAGAAATACGGCCTGTACACCAAGATCACCGGCGGCCAGCGAATCGATCTCTTTGGCGCACAGGTCCACCAGCTTCCCCTCATCTGGAAGGAGTTGATTGCCGCCGGCTTTGAATCAGGCCACGCGTACGGCAAGGCCATGCGCACGGTCAAATCCTGCGTGGGCTCAACCTGGTGCCGTTTCGGTGTCCAGGACAGCGTGGGGCTCGCCATCGAGATCGAAAACCGATACCGGGGACTACGGGGTCCTCACAAGATCAAACTGGCGGTCTCGGGCTGCACCCGTGAGTGCGCGGAAGCACAGGGCAAGGATGTTGGAGTCATTGCCACCGAGAAGGGCTGGAACCTCTATGTCTGTGGCAACGGCGGCATGAAGCCACGCCATGCGGAGCTGCTGGCCGCTGACCTGGATAAGGAGACTCTCATCCGCTACATCGACCGCTTTCTGATGTTCTACATCCGGACAGCAGATCGATTGCAGCGGACATCGACGTGGCGGGACAACCTCGAAGGCGGCCTGGAGTACCTGAAGGGTGTGGTCTGTCGCGATGAGCTGGGGATTGCCGCGGAGTTGGAAACGGACATGGCCCGTGTAGTGGCGAGCTACGAATGTGAGTGGAAGAAGGCGGTCGAAGACCCGGCCACGCTCCGCCGGTTCAGACACTTCGTCAACAGCGAAGAGACGGATCCCAATGTTCTGTTCCTGCAGGAGCGCGGCCAGATCCGGCCGGCCACGCGGGAAGAGCGCCGCGAGCTGACGGAAGCAGTAGCATGAGCGACGGTTGGACCAGAATCTGTGACTTGGAAGATGTGCTGCCCGGGACCGGCGTCTGTGCACTGATCGAGGGCAAGCAGGTCGCCATCTTCCGGGTCGCCGACGCGGTTTATGCCATCGACAATTTCGATCCCGCCAGCGGGGCGAATGTCCTGTCGCGTGGCCTCGTAGGTGACATCAAAGGCGAGCAGGTCGTCGCTTCGCCGATCTACAAACATCACTACAACCTGACAACCGGCCGATGTCTCGAAGACGAAACCCGGTCGGTCCACGTCCATCGAGCCAGAGTGCTGGACGGCCGGATCTGGGTGAAAGCGGGCGGCGAGACGACGAAAACCACGTGCCCCTACTGCGGAGTTGGCTGTGGAATCCTCGCACGGAATGTCAACGGGACCGTCGATATAGCCGGAGATCCTACGCATCCAGCCAACCTCGGGGCACTCTGCTCAAAAGGTTACGCGCTCGGGGAGACACTCGGCCTGGAAGGCCGCCTCCTCCATCCCCGGATCGACGGCCAGCCAGTGACCTGGGATCAGGCGCTGGAAACGGTCAGTGAAGGGTTTTCCCGGATCATCGCCGAGCATGGCCCTGACGCGGTTGCGTTCTATGTATCCGGGCAACTCCTGACCGAGGACTATTACGTCGCCAACAAGTTGATGAAGGGTTACATCGGTAGCGCCAACATCGACACAAACTCACGGCTGTGCATGGCGTCCACGGTCGCCGGCCACAAGCGTGCCTTCGGCGAAGATGTGGTTCCGGTGTGCTATGAGGACCTGCAGGTTGCGGACCTGGTGGTACTGGTTGGGTCAAACACCGCGTGGTGCCACCCGGTGTTGTTCAGGCGACTTGCGGAGGAGAAGGAGCGGCGGCCGGAACTTCAGATTGTAGTCATTGATCCACGCCGCACGCCGACGTGTGAGATCGCTGACCTGCACCTGCCGATCAAGACGGGGACGGATGTCTGGTTGTTCAACGGGTTGCTCGCCTATCTGCATCGTCACGGTGCCCTCAACTCTGCCTTTGTGGCGAGCCACACCAGTGGCGCGGCACAGGCTCTCGAAGTTGCGGAGGTAGATGCGGCCGACGTCGTAACAACATGTGGGATCGACCAGAGCCGACTCGACCAGTTTTATCAATTATTCACCGCGCACGAACGCGCAGTCACGGTTTTCTCCCAAGGGGTCAATCAGTCCTCTGCCGGAACCGACAAAGTCAACAGCATCATCAACTGCCACTTGCTGACGGGCCGAATCGGACGCCCGGGAATGGGGCCGTTCTCGTTCACGGGCCAGCCAAACGCCATGGGGGGCCGTGAAGTAGGCGGCATGGCCAACACGCTGGCTGCGCATCTCGACGTGGAGAATCCGCAGCACCAGGCGCTGGCTCAGGGCTTCTGGAGCAGCCCGCGCATCGCCTCGAAGGCAGGCCTCAAGGCCGTTGATCTCTTTGAGGCAATGTATGCAGGCCAGATCAAGGCCGTATGGATCATGGGCACGAATCCGGTCGTCAGCATGCCGGATGCTGATCGAGTGCGCGCTGCATTGGCACGCTGTGAGTTGGTTGTCGTGTCCGACTGTGTTGAGAAGACTGACACGACGGCGTATGCGCATGTGTTGCTGCCTGCCGCCGGCTGGGGCGAAAAGGACGGAACGGTTACCAATTCCGAGCGGCGGATCTCGCGGCAGCGTGCCTTCCTCGACCTGCCTGGCGAGGTCCGGCCTGACTGGTGGATTGTGTGTGAAGTCGCCAAAAGGATGGGATTTGCGGAGGCCTTCAGCTTCCAGCGGCCGGGCGAGATTTTTACCGAGCATGCGAAGCTTTCGGGTGTGAGCAACGAAGGTACCCGGGCATTCGACATCTCTGGCTTATCTGCACTGACCGTACCGGACTACAACCAACTGAAACCAATTCAGTGGCCGGTCAACGGGCGCAACCTCCAGGGGGCTCAGCGATTGTTTGAAGATGGGCGCTTCATGCACCCCGACGGGAAAGCCCGGTTGATTCCCACGCCGGCGCGCGCGCCCACCCACGCTGCAAACGATGAATTCCCAATGGTGCTCAATACCGGTCGCGTCCGGGATCAATGGCATACCATGACGCGGACGGGCCGTTCGGCACGACTCGCGGAGAATCTCCCGGAGCCTTTCGTGGATATTCATCCGCAGGATGCGTTGCTGACTGCAACTCGCGAAGGTGAGTTGGCGCGGGTGATTACGCGATGGGGTTCGATGGTTGCACGGGTTAGAAGCAGCGGTGAGATCGCGCGTGGCACAGTGTTTGTTCCCATGCATTGGAATGACTGCAATGCCTCCCAAGCGCGAGTCGGAGCACTCGTCAGCCCCGCGGTAGACGCCATTTCGGGCGAGCCCGAGTTTAAACATACGCCCGCTCGCGTTGAGCCCTATCCGGTTCGCTGGTACGGGTTTGTGATGTCACGGGCGGGCCTGCAACGAATTGAAGCGGCCTGGTGGACGCGCATTACCTCGACTCAGTGCACGCGATATGAGATTGCCGGGCGCGAGATACCTGCTTCATGGTCCCAGTGGGCGCGGAGCCTGATGGAAGCAAGGGGCGAGTTGATGGAGTACGAGGACCGTACCGTGGGGACATATCGCGCGGCCTACATTGTGGATGATCGGTTGGAAGCCTGCGTCTACGTTGGCGAGCTCCCGGCGCGATCTCTCATCACGCAGCTCTTCAGCCTGTCGAAGCTGGAAGACACCCACCGCCTGGCACTGATGACAACGGGCGCGGTCATCGAGGGTGCGGATCCGGGTCCGCTCGTTTGCTCCTGCTTCGCGGTGGGCCGCAACACGATTCTACGTGCAATCGAAGCGAACGGTTTTACGCAGACGAGTCAGGTTGTTTCGTGCTTGCGCGCCGGGGGCAACTGTGGGTCCTGCTTGCCCGAAATCATGGGCCTGTTGGGCGGCACGCCGAACACCATCCCGGTTTCAACCTCGACGGCCTTGCCGCCGACCAGATAGGGTTTGAAGCGCCACTGTTGTAAGGCATCCGTGATGGTTCGAGCCTGATCGGGAAACGAGCTGATGAAGTGGATGAACTTCACCTTGCCACTCGTATCAATCACGACTCGCACGGGAATGGAGTTGAAACGTCGATCGGTCAGTATTGGATCGACGCGATTGAGGACGTTGGTGCCGATTGCATAGTCCTTGATGCAAAGTGGAGTAGCCGCGTCTGCCAGCGTCATCGCGTTCATCCCATCGATCAGATGGTCAATGACCCGCGGGTCGGTACTGGTAAAGGTAAAGTGCACCGTGTGGCAGCGGATCTGCGTAACGAGCAGTGTCCGGTGCAGCTCGGTGACAGGCGAAACATAATCCAACCTGGCAAACAGTCTACCGGCAAGTGTCATCTGCGTGGGTGGCCGTTCAACCTGGTTGTCGGCTCGCAGATGCGCCGCGGTATAGCTCACCAACTCGGTTGCATTGGAGCTCGTGGCTGCAAAGAACGAGTCCTGGGCTTCAATCAGCAGATTCCCGAGATGGGCATCGGCGGGTTCTATCTCGGCGAGCACATAGTAGCCGCGATCCGAGGGCGGCGGCCCCGCGAACTTCTGCTTCCAGCCCGCGGCAAACGGATAGGTCAGTTGAAAATAGTTACTGTGATACTCACGGTCCGTCGCCTTGCCACCTTCGGGGACGGGTGTAGTCGAGTCGCTGGCGCTCGACCAGGCGCCCTTCACCAGAATAACCCCCGCCGGCACTTTGGCCGGCGGGGTTGGCGCAGGAGAATCGCCAGCTTCTTGCGCAGCACTCCACGAACCAACCGGTGACAGAACAAGGAGACCTGCAAGTGTGATCTGGCCGAGTGTGATCGGGCCAGGTTTGATCTGGAGTGGGCGCATGGTGCTTCCCTACAGAGAACGCAGGAAGTTCAACACGTCCTGCTGGCTGGCGGCTGACAGCGAATTGAAGTTGGACACGGTCGCATTTGCTTCCGAACCGCTGCTCGAGTGCGCTCTGATAGCGGTCAGGAGGTTGCTGGTGCGTCCATCGTGCAGGAAGAAGATTCGCTGTCCGACTCCCCACAACGGTGCCGTACGGAACTGATCTCCGCCCGCGTTGCCTTGCGAGACGTTGTCGTTCAGCCCGGTCCCCATGTGGTGAACTTCAAAATCGGAAAAGGCACTGACCGCAGCACCTCCCAAAGAGGGAGTCACGTTGGATGCCTGTGTGGATCTGAGCGTCGGTGTGTGGCACACGGAGCAACCGATCGAATTGAACACTGCCGAGCCGTGCGAGATCGAGGTGGCTCCGCCGGGAACCGTGGTCGAAGGAGTCGGTGGGGCCAGCAACTTCATGAACATCGTGAACGCAATGAGGTCACTGGGAATCGATGCGTTGGTGGCGAACTGATCCGAGCCCGTCGTCGCGGCGAAGTTGGTGATGTCCTCGGGATAACCCTTCCGGGCGAGGTTCAGGCAGTTGGTGGGCAATCCACTGCCCAGCACTTCCTCGCCCGGCAGCGGCCGCTCCTGCGGAAAGATCTCGTTGCTGATGCCCATTTCCACGTTGTAGGCCTCGCCGGCGAACAGCTCGAGCGATTTGTTCTGGGCCTTCCAACCGAAGCGGGCGATGGTTCCATCGTTGCCGTTGCGATTGAAAGTGCCGCTGATTCCCAGCCCGTTGCCGGCCTGTGCCGACTGGTTGTTCAGCAGGGTGGAATCGTCGATGTTCTCCACCAGGCCGGCGCCAAAGACGGGGGTCGGGATGCGGAATATGAGGTTGTTGGCCGCCTGCGCCAGGCCGAAGCTCGGTTGCTGCAGGTTGCAGGCACCCGCATCGCCGCGCCCTGAGACCGTATACAGGTCCTCGACACCGCCATTGGGTGCGGCCGTGTTGGCCGTGCCATTGGCGTTGAAAAAGAAGGGAAAGCGCGCTTCACGCGTGGGCCCGTTCGCGGTGATGAAGGACGGAATGGAGTTGGTGCTGCCGCTCACTATGCCGGCACTGATGACCGAAGCCTCGGGGTTGTTGGCCGGACTCGAGCCGCCGAACGTGGGCTGTGAATGGCAGGCGGCGCATTGATTGAAATTGAAGCGCGGACCGAGACCCGTGCCTGCGGTGCCGCCGGAGACGTTGTCCACTTCCTGAAATCGGTCGAGACCGTCGTTGAAGAACTCGAGCACTCCTTGTGGAGTGTTGGCCGTAACGGACGCAAGAGGCAACGGGCTCGTTGCCGTGGCGCCCGTCTGGCCATTGACGGCGCCGGGTCGAACCCCCGGGTCGGTTTGAGCGGATGCAGCGGATATCAATAGTAAACCCACGGCGAAAGCCGCCGGCGGCTGGATGCGCGACATGTTGGATACTCCCTGACCCTCCTGATTGGAGGGAGCATCAGACTCAGTCAAGTTGCGCCCGCGACGGAATAGTCCGTGAGATCCAGCACTGTTGGATTCAGTGCCGCCTGGATCGTTCGATCCATGGCGGATGCGTGGACTGTCGAAGGATCGCTCGCGAGTGGCTCGCTAGCCCGCTTTATTCACGAACGGGAAACGCGGGTGCCGGCGGCGCCTCACTCGGGGAGGGTGTTGTCGGCACCGCCCGTAAACCCGTCCGTGGGGGGCTGCGGGAAAAACATCCTGTTTTTCACGCTGCCGACAACACCCTCCCCGAGTGAGTCACCGCTTTCAGGCCGTGCCGTTCGTGAATTAAGCGGGCTAGAGCGGGCCGGGCGCGTGCGAGTACAGGAGCGAGATTGCTTCGGTACGACGGTGGATGCCCAGTTTGCCCAGGATGCTGTGGACGTGGTTTTTGACGGTCGGCAGCTCGATGCCGAGTGAGCGGGAAATCATCTTGTTGGACATTCCCTGCTGCAGCAGGCGAAGAATCTGCGCTTCCCGCGCAGTCAGAGCGCTCTGTGTACCGCGGTTGCTGCTCGACAGTGCTGCCACGCGCCGAAACAGCGAGCCGGCGATTTTGGGCGAGCAGTGGATTTCGCCGCGGGCGGTTGCTTCGATTGCCTCCAGCATGTCGGTGATGGAGGCGTCGCGGGTGACATAACCGGAAATTCCCAACTGCGCGCAGCTCAACACCTCGGCTTCGTTTTCCGCCATTCCCAGCGCGACGATTCTCGTTGCCTTGGTGTTCGCTCCGTCGATGCGGCCCAACTGCCGCGCCACGGAGAAGGCGTCTCCCATGGCCATGTCGAGTAGTGCTATGTCAGGGGTCAGCCGCGGGATCTGCTCCACGGCATCCGTGGCCGACTCCGCCACGCCAACGAGAGTTATTTGTTCTCGAGCTTGCTCGAGAACCCTGCCGAGAGCTTCCCGGTACAGGCGTATGTGGCTCGCGACCAGGACGCGAATCCTCATGATCAACCCTCCCGATGCGCAGGCACTCGCCTGCTCCTTGTCGGACCGGGGGCGATGCTCGCACCCCCCGCGCTCCATGCGCCGGCGCAGTAATCCGGCAGCCCGGGTGGGTTGTCAATAGACCTAACGTCAGTCCAACTTGTAAGTGGCTGGATCTGAGTGGTTAAGGGGCGTTCCTGGGATCCGACTGTTGGTGTGGCAGGACGGCCCGGGACACTTGTCGCCCGCTGTCATTTGACTCCGGGCATCAGCCTCTTCAGCAGGGGCGTCAACAGCAACATAAGGCCGCCCGCGATGGCGCCCCACCAGAAGATCTTCAGGAACAGCGCCGGCAGGGACGCGAGGTTGGTGGCGTCATAATCTCCTGACAGCCGGCCCGCCAGGTTGGTCCCCAGGGCGGTGGCCATGAACCAGACACCCAACACCTGGCCGACGAAGCGTGTTGGCACGAGCTTGGTCATCGAGGAAAGTCCCACGGGCGACAGACACAGCTCGCCCCAGGAATGCAGCAGGTAGGTGAGCACCAGCCACGTCATGGCCACCTTCTCCCCGGCGAGCACGTAGCCGGCTGCGAAGTAGATGACCCCAAATCCCATGCCTAAGAAAATCAGCCCGGCGGCGAATTTGGCCGGCGCGGACAGGTCGCGGTCGTGTCGCCCGAGAAACAACCAGAAGGCGGCCAGAACCGGCGCGAAAATAATGATGAACAGAGGATTGACCGCCTGCAGGACACCCGCGGGGACCTCCCACCCGAACAGGTGCCTTTCGGTATATCGCTGTGCAAACAAGTTGAAGGACGCGCCCATCTGCTCGTAGCCCGCAAAAAATATCGCGCAACCAGCGAATAACGCGATCATTACACAGGCTCGTTTGCGCTCTACCGGAGTCAGCCCCGCGAAGAACAGCAGATAAGTGAAATAGGCGAATGCCAGGACGCCAATTCCCCAACTGACGGCGGTGGAGAGCAGATTCGGATCGAGGGTGATTGTGCCGGTGAGCTCGAGCACCACGATTGTGGCGACGGCGGCCAACAGCAACAGGATGGGAAGCCAGGAGCCCCGTTTGGCATCCGGCGCCAGTGTTGTGCCGGCATCGCCCAGGTAATGACGGGTCTTGAGGAATTGCGCGAGCCCGAACAGCATCCCCACGGCCGGCAGAGCAAATCCGAAGTGCCAGCCATATTTGTCAGCGAACAACGGCACGAGCAGCGAGCCGAGAAACGACCCGGTGTTGATGCCCATGTAGAAAATCGAAAAACCGGCATCGCGCCGTGACCCGCCCTCGGGATAGAGCTGAGCCACGATGGCGCTGATGTTGGGTTTCAGAAGCCCGACACCGAACACATTGAGCAGCAGCCCCACGAAGAAAATCTGCGTCGTGCCTGAAATCAGGGTGGCATTGCCGACCATGATCAGCACGGCCCCTGCCACCACGGCGCGCTGCTGTCCGACCAGGCGATCGGCGATGTAGCCCCCCAGCAGCGACAGCAAGTAGCCGATCCCCAGATACAGGCCGTAAATCGCACTTGCGGTCCGGTCGGGAATGCCCAGGCCGCCCTTGGCCGCATCCACCATGTACAGAATGAGGATGGCCCGCATGCCGTAGTAGGTGAAGCGCTCCCACATCTCCGTGAAGAAGAGTGTGAACAATCCCCGCGGCTGGCCGAAGAGCTCGCGCTGCGCCGTTAATCCTCGCGCAGCCGATTCCAGAGCCTGGCTCACGAAACTTTGATTTCTTTGCTGTCGGAGGTCTCGCGGCGCATTTTCAACATGATCCTCGCCATGATCAGGCCGCCTTCATAGAGCAGGTACATGGGCACCGCCATGATGGACTGCGAGACGACATCGGGTGGAGTCAGGAGGGCGGCGACGACGAAGCAGCCGATGAGTACGTAGCGGCGGCTGTCGCGCAGCTTTTCCAACCGCACGACCCCGGTCAACACCAGCAGCACGACGGCGACCGGCACTTCAAAAGCCGCGCCGAAAGCGAGAAACATCGTAATGACGAAATCGAGATAGGCGTTGATGTCCGTCATCATCGACACACCGTGCGGCGTCGAAGCGGCGAAGAACTGAAACATCACGGGAAAGACGAAGTAATAGGCAAACGCGATCCCGACATAGAAGAGGAAGATCGCGGAGACGAGCAGCGGCACGGCGAAGCGCTTCTCGTGCCGATACAGGCCCGGCGCCACGAATGCCCACAACTGGTAAAGAACCACCGGCATCGCCAGAAACGCCGCCACGAACAATGAGAGTTTGAATGGCGTCGTGAAGGGCGACATCACCGACGTCGCAATGAGCTGCGTGCCCTTCGGAAGCTTCTCACGCAGCGGCGTGGCTACGAAGGTGAAGATCTGGTTCGAATAGAACATACACGGCAGAAACACCAGTGCCACGGCGGAGATGGCACGGATGAGCCGGTCCCGCAGCTCCAGCAGATGCGAGATCAGCGTTCCTTCGGCCAGCTTTTCTTCAGGTTCCTCGCTCATGGGGAGGAGCATACCCTGCGGCAGTGGTGCCCTGAGCGGGCTTGTCGGTGGCAGTCACGCCGGCGTCCCTGGCAGGGACGTTATCCCCAGCGGGGACGCCGACCCAGTCGTGCTGGCCGGAATCGTCGGCCGGGGCTTCGCTGGTCGGGGGCGGCAGGGGACGTCCTTCCGAGTCGGTCGGATGGGCGTGGGAATAGTGGTCGGGGTACTGCTGGTGCTGAGCTTGCGCTGGCGGTTGCCCAGCGATTCCCTCGGCAGTCGCGGAGATCGAGTCGGCCTGCGAAAGCGGCACGCCGTCAGTGGCCGAAGGCAGCGGACGGCCATCCGCATCGTGGGCGTGCGAGTAGTTGTCGGGGTAGGTGGGCTGCGCTGGGGCCGTGGCCTCTGCGGCAGCTGGAGCCGCCTCCGACACGGCCGCCGCCGGTACCGCCTCAGCAGGTGGCGGAGGCTTGATCGCGGGGGGCTTCGACTTGCGAACCTCCTCCAGATTCACCTCTTCCTCGAGCTGTTCCCGAAATTGCCGCGCCATGCCCCGGGCGCGGCCGATCCAACGGCCCACCTGGGAAGCTACGCGAGGCAATTTCTCGGGACCCAGCACAATGAGTGCCAGGGTGAAAATGAGCGCAATCTCTGAGAAACCGATATCGAGCACGAGGGCGCAGCCCTATAGATCTCAGACGCTCCGGTCGGAATTCTGGCTGGTGTCCCGGGCCTTGCGGGTCTCAGCGAACTCAGCGTCCTTGCCCTCGGGTGGAATCTGCTTCGGCGGATTGATCCCTTCGTCCTCACCCTCGTTCATCGACTTCTTGAAGCCCCGAACCGCAGCGCCCAGGTCAGACCCGACGGTGCGCAACTTCTTGGCTCCGAATACCACCAAAACGACGAGCAGGATAATCACCAGCTCTCTCATTCCCATGCCGCCCATAAACCTTTACTCCTGCTTTAGGTCCGCAGAAAAAACCCACGGATCATAGGACAAATGAGCCCCACGGACGTGGAAAGTTCTCCAGATTCGCTAGTCCCCCACACTTGTCACCGGAGTTTCCAGCCAGAACGTCACGGGACCGTCATTGACCAGCGACACTTGCATATCGGCCCCGAATACGCCCGCGGCTACGGTCCCATGGGACGCCCGGGCGCGGTCCAGTAAATAGTCAAAGAGGCGCTTCGCCTCCTCCGGGGCCGCCGCCCTGCTGAAGCCCGCCCGGGTGCCTTTCTGGGTGTCGGCGGCCAGGGTGAATTGGGAAACCAGAAGCAGCTCGCCCTGGATGTCGCGCAGCGAGAGATTCATCTTCCCCTGCTCGTCGCTGAAGATCCGGTAGGTCAGGACCCGCTCCAGGAGCCGGTCCGCGGAAGCCGTGGTATCGCCGCGCTGCACACCAATCAGGGCAAGGATGCCGCGCCCGATGGCACCGACGGTCTCGGAATCGACCGTCACCGCAGCCCTGTTTACACGTTGAATGAGCGCAATCATGGAACAACCATCGCTATGTCATTCGCTTTGTGTGGAATTTGCCATGACGAGACCGTAACATTCGGGGCCATTTTTGAGTGGGGTGGAGTGATCGATGACGCTGCAGTGGCTTCGTTCGAGCGTGCTCGTTGGCGCGGTGGTTTGCGCTGGCATCGTCAGCACTTCGGTGACGGCCCAGGAGCCGCCTGCTGGTAATCCGCAGAAGGGCAAGCAGATCTCCTACACCTGCCTGGGGTGTCATGGGGTCGATGGCTATAAGAACGCCTATCCGAACTACAGCGTCCCTGAGCTCGAAGGTCAGCACCCCGAGTACATCACCGCCGCGCTGAAAGAGTATCGGGACGGTGATCGCGCACATCTGACGATGCACTCGCAGGCCTCGACACTGACCGACCAGGATATCGCCGACGTGGCTGCCTACTTCTCCGGCAAGCCGCTGACCGCGGATGCCAAGCCGGTGGGTGAAATCCCGGAGCCGGCGAAGATCTGCACCTCCTGCCACGGCCCGAACGGCGTTGGAATTACCTCGCAGTATCCAACACTCGCCGGCCAGCACCCGGACTACATCGTCCGCGCGCTCCAGGAGTACAAGCACGGCGGCCGCAAGAACCCGATCATGATGGGTATGGCGCAGACCGTGAAGGACGAGGACATGGCGGTTATTGCTGAGTACTTCAGCAAGCAGCGTCCGTCACTCGCTACCGAAAGCCGTCCCTACACCAGCTTCGGCCACGAGGCCGCTGGCAAGTAACCTTCCTCGCGGCGGTTGGCTCTACGCCGACCGCCGCTGATGGACCACGGCTCGGGGCGGGCCACCGCACCGCTGAAACGTAGGCCGCCCGCGCGACCGCCGCCGTCGGCGCGGATACCGCGCTCAGCAGCACCTCCAGCACGACTGCGGCCGCGAGCAACCGCCGCCGGTTCCTACTTGGCGCTCTTCAACTTGTTGAGGAACATCGCCACCGTTTCCAGGTAGACATCCTCGTTGGCCTTCTTGCGAAAGCCATGACCCTCATCTTTCGCGGCGAGGTACCAGACCTCCGCGCCCTTGCTCCGCATCCGCCATACGATCTGTTGTGCCTCGTTGGCAGGAACACGCGGATCATTCAGACCTTCCACAACCAACAGCGGACGCCGGATCAGCGCCACCTTGTTGACGGGTGAAATCTGATTGAGGAAAGCGCGCACCCTCGGATCGCGCTCATCTCCGTATTCCGCGCGCCGCAACTCACGTCGATAAGGCGCCGTATTCTCGAGGAACGACACGAAGTTGCTGATGCCCACTTCGTCGATGCCCCCCTTCAACCTGTCGCCATACGCGGCGAGGGTGGCCAATGCCATGTAGCCACCGTAAGAGCCGCCCATGACCGCAACATGATCGCGATCAAACATCGGTTGCAGCCCGAGCCACACAATCAACGACCCGATGTCCTTGACGGCATCCTCGCGCAGCACCCCGTTGTCCAGCTTGAGAAACGTCTTCCCATAACCGGATGACCCGCGCACGTTGGGTTGAATTACCGCATACCCGAGCTCGTTCACGAGGAACTGCACGAATGGATTCCAACCTGCCCGGGATTGCGATTCCGGGCCACCGTGAATATCGATCACGACAGGATGCGGCCCGGCGCCGCGAGGCCGGTACAGGTACGCCGAGATCATGCGTTGACCGCCAGCCACGCGGTCCCATGTTGGGTAGCGGACCAGCTCGGCAGGAACAAACGAACCAACATCCAGCGGCCCGACCTCACTTCGCGTCCAACGCTCGAGCGCGTTGTGGCTGAGATCGTAGACATACACGTCGCGTGGGGACTGCGCGGACTCAGCCGAGAATGCGAGGCGCCGACCGGTCTTGTCGAAAGTGACATTGACGACGCGGCCATCGGGCACGCCGGGAGGCGACTGCTCGAGCTTGCCGATCGTGTCGAGGATCGTCAGCTTGCTACGACCGTCCTCATTGGCAACATAAGCGATGTAA